>Ga0079306_1000653_pt1 | contig 29565 bp, 22 predicted proteins | sample Methanotroph_Enr_FD_79181 | JGI IMG/M metagenome (GOLD analysis project Ga0079306, IMG submission 79181) | Enriched soil microbial communities from Old Woman Creek wetland in Ohio, USA - Methanotroph_Enrichment_5 | ecosystem: Environmental > Terrestrial > Soil > Wetlands | place: USA: Ohio...
AGGATAAAATCGTTGTTGTATCAAAAACCGAAGCCGGCTTATTCTATGGCGTCCAAACCCTTAAACAAATTATTCGGGCCAACAGGACGGGGAAATCCATCCCCTGCTTTACCATAACAGACTGGCCTGCTCTCCGCTACCGGGGCTGGATGGAAGACATCAGCCGTGGGCCCATTCCCTCAGTTGATTTTGTGAAGCAGTGCATCCGAAAGATGGCTGAATTCAAGCAGAATTATTTCACATTGTACACAGAGCATGTATTCAGTTTCCGTCAGTTTCCGGACCTGGCGCCTCCAGGTTCATTCACTGCCGTTGAAATTGCTGAACTTACCGGATATGCTGCAAAATACCATATGGACCTGATCGGGAATTTCCAATCCTTCGGTCACATGGAAAAGATACTGGGAAATCCTTTTTATGCGAACCTGAGGGAAAGCGGGAATATCCTAAACCCTGCAGATGAAGGTACCTACCAGTTCCTGGGCAAAATTTATTCAGAAGTCGTTCCTGCCTATAAAAGCAAGTTTTTCAACATCAATTGCGATGAAACATTCGGGCTGGGAGAAGGGAAAAGCAAGGCTATGGCCGACAGCATTGGTTTGGGTGGGATCTATGCTTACCACATCAACAGGATCAATAAACTGATGAAGCCATATGGCAAAAGGCTCATGATGTGGGGCGACATAGCAGTGAACAACAAGGCCATCATCGATCAGCTCCCGAAGGATCTCATTATTCTTTCATGGGGATACGGTGCTGAGTCTAGTTTTGACAATGCCATCATACCTTTCAGGAATACAGGCTTTGACTTTATGGTTGCTCCTGGTGTAGGATGCTGGGGTGAACTCTGGCCGGCTATCACCAATGCCGCCGTCAATATCAGCAACTATGTCCGCGATGGCGCCAAACTGGGGGCAATGGGTATGATGAACACCGCCTGGGACGACAACGGGCATAACCTTTTTAACTACAACTGGCATGGGCTGGTATGGGGAGCCGAATGTTCCTGGAGCCCTGCTCCTCCTTCCGCAGGCCAGCAGGCAGAGGATGAGCGAAATACAAAACTCAGGCAATTCAACTCCAGCTTTGATGCATTGTTTTTTGCGCTTCCCGGGGTAACGGATCAACTCATTCTGATTGATAGTCTGCGCTTTTTGAAAGTCCGCGGCATAGTTGGAGAAGGGGCTTTCTGGCAAAATATACTGGATTTTTACCCTGAGAATACAGGGGAGGAAGCCATCCTGAACAATACCCTGGTTTTGGATCAGGCAGGAGTTCTTTTGCAGAACCTTCAAAAGCTGAGAAGTTCGGTAGGACTGAATGCTGAAATGATAGATGGCGCAGAACTTGCACTGAACAGGGTTTTGTTCACTGCAGGTAAGAACCTGGCCCGGGTATCGCTTTTTCGGGCGTATAAATCCGGAACTCCTGGTGATATCCAAACTGCAAAGCAAGAGGTCTCAAAACTGGTCCTGGATCTTTACGAAATCAAGAAATCCTACATCCGGCTCTGGAATATGGAAAATAGGTCCTGGTGGCTGGATAAGAACCTTAACGATTACAATAAACTGGCGCAACAACTTGAGGATGCGGATAAGGTTGTATTTATAGAATCCCAGCCGGATATTCAGGGCGGGAAGCGCCAGGTAATCCTTCGAACACTATTCAACGATAAATCCATTGTCTACACGCTGGATGGAACCTCACCCAGCTTCACATCACCGGTCTACAAATCTCCTTTGTTAGTCGAAGGGTACACTGTGATCAAAACCTGTGTGCTGGAATGCAATGCAACAGGAACGTTAACCGAGAAGGCTATTCTGATGCATAAAGGAATTGGCAACTTACTGAAACTGAATTCCTCCTATAGTTCATACAATCCTGCCTATGCTGCCGGGGGGGATGAGGCATTGATTGACGGATTGAAAGGTTCGGCGAATTTTGCCGACGGTCGCTGGCAGGGATACCAGGGACAGGATTTGGATATAGAATTTGATTTCAAAAAGCCAGTACCACTGAAGTCCGTTTCAGCTGACTTCCTCCAGAGTTCCTACTCCTGGATTTTATTGCCACAGGAAATGCAGGTACTGAGTTCTCAGGATGGTAAATCATGGACCCTTTTGCAAACCATTGGACAGAACGTTCCCCAGGATGACCAGAAACTAATAATCCACACTTTCAGCGCTTCATTCGACAAGCTTACTACCCGCTACCTGCGGGTAGTCGCGAAAAACCCGGGAGTCTTGCCTTCCTGGCATCATGCTGCAGGAAATCCTTCCTTTATCTTTGGGGATGAGATTATTGTGGAATAAAAATATTATGGATTTAATTATGTAGATATGTTGTTTCCAGTTTTATAATTTCCTTACATTTGTTTCCAACCATTGTCAACCATTATTAACCTAACCTTTTATTACCCATGGATTTCGAATATTCCGAGGAGCAGCTGATGATCCGCGATGCTGCCCGTGATTTTGCCCAACGCGAACTTATCAAGGATGTGATTGAGCGGGATACAGGTTCAATTTACCCTACAGAGCATGTTAAAAAGCTGGCGGAACTCGGTTTTCTCGGAATGCTGGTGGATCCTGCCTATGATGGAGGAGGGATGGATACAGTATCCTATGTACTGGCCATGGAGGAAATTTCAAAGGTGGATGCTTCGGTAAGCGTGATCATGAGCGTTAACAACTCTTTGGTGTGTTATGGGCTGCAGGAATTCGGTACTGAAGAGCAAAAACAGAAGTTTCTTAAACCCCTTGCCCGCGGTGAAAAGATTGGAGCATTCCTCCTTTCAGAGCCGGAAGCGGGTTCGGATGCTACGTCCCAACGCACAACAGCCGAAGATAAGGGTGACCACTACCTCCTTAACGGAACGAAAAACTGGATCACCAATGGAAATACAGCAGGAACATACCTGGTTATTGCACAAACTCATCCGGAAAAGAAACATAAAGGGATCAACTGCCTAATCGTCGACAGGCATTCAGCAGGGATTTCCGTTGGGCCTCATGAAGACAAAATGGGCATGCGCAGCAGCGATACCCACTCAGTGATGTTCAATGATGTGATTGTACCCAAAGAAAACAGGATTGGGGAAGATGGGTTTGGGTTTACATTTGCCATGAAAACCCTTGAAGGCGGACGCATAGGTATTGCCTCCCAGGCATTGGGATTGGCTTCAGGTGCTTTTGAGCGGGCAGTTAAATATGCCAAGGAACGTAAAGCCTTTGGTACAGAGATTGCCAATCACCAGGCTATTGCTTTCAAACTGGCTGATATGGCAGTAAAAATTGAAAATGCAAGGAACCTTTGCCTTAAAGCTGCCTGGTTGAAGGACCAGCATAAACCCTATGGTGTGGCAAGTGCCATGGCCAAGTATTATGCTGCTGAAATAGCTATGGAAGTTACTACCCAGGCTGTCCAGATACACGGTGGATATGGTTATGTAAAGGAATACCACGTGGAACGCCTTATGAGGGAAGCCAAACTAACACAGATTTATGAAGGAACTTCCGAAATTCAACAGATTGTTATTTCGAGGGACCTTTTGAAGTAAGACGAGGTGGGTAGGTGACGAGGTGAGGGCGCGATAGGGCGAAGGTAAGAAGGAGTGATTTGATTAGGAGATGTGAGGATTCGAGAATGTGAAGATTTGAGGATGTGAAAATGTCAGGTAAGAAATGCAGCCAGGTTCTTGTTTTTACTTTCCTTACTTCTGTCTTCCGTCTTCATTCTTTCGTCCACTCTGAAAAAAAATCAAAACAGTAAAACAATTATAGAAAAGGATGAATATACTAGTTTGCCTGAGCAATGTGCCGGACACCACCACTAGGATAAAACTCACGGCTGACAATAAAGCCGTGGACTTGACAGGGGTGCAGTGGGTGATAAATCCCTGGGATGAACTTGCCCTCACCAGGGCATTGGAATTGAAGGAGACCGCGGGTTCTACAATAGCGAAAGTGTCAGTCGCCATAGTAGGGACAGCGGAGGTGGAGCCAACCCTTAGGAAAGCGCTGGCCATAGGTGCTGATGATGCCTTCAGGATCGAACTGAACCCGATGGATGCCTTCCAGGTGGCTTCGGAATTGGCTGCTCTGATAAAATCAAACCCCTATGACATTATCCTTTGCGGGATCGAATCCAGCGACTACAATGGTGCCATGGTAGGCGGAATGCTTTCGGAACTGATCGGGTATCCTTCTGTTTCTTCAGTCAGTTCATTGAACCTGGATGGAAGCGGGGTGAAACTTACCCGTGAAATAGATGGAGGCAAGGAAAGCCTATCAATTTCTCTGCCTTTTGTTGCTATCGTCCAGAAGGGTATTGCCATTGACCCCAGGATTCCTTCCATGCGCGGTATAATGACATCCCGTACAAAACCACTTTCCGTGATTCCTTCCTGCGGCAGTTCTCCGCTCACAACATGCAGCAGCTATAGTTTGCCGGTTCCAAAATCAGCCTGTCATATGGTGGATGCCGAAAATGTCCCGGAACTTATCCGCCTCTTACATGAAGAAGCTAAGGTCCTGTGATCAATTTTCCAAATCTTGCAAGAGATTAATAAATTCAAAATCCGAATTCCGAAATCCGAAATAAATCATGTCTGTCTTAGTATATATCGAAAACCGTGAAGGTAGATTTCACAAAGGAGCCTTCGAACTGGTATCCTATGCTGCTAAAATCGCGTCCCAAACCGGGACCCAGGCAATTGCCATTTCCATTGGGCAGGTGGAAAAGGACGAATTGATCAAAGCCTCGAAGTACGGGGCTGCCAGGATATTATCAGTAAGCGATTCCAGGTTGTCAACTCTCGACAATTCTGCATATGCTGCAGTCCTTGAGCAAGCGGTTAGCCGCGAATCAGCGTCTATTATCGTGATGGCTTCCGGGTTTACCGGTAAAGCAATCGCTCCCAGGCTGTCGGCCAGGTTAAAGGCAGGGTTGGCTTCATTTGCAACGGCAATTCCAGGTTCCTATGATCCCTTTGTTGTCAGGAAAAAAACTTTTTCCGGGAAAGCATTCACTGATATTGAGGTGAAAACCCCAATCCGGATCATAACCCTGAGCCCGAATTCATTTGGGTTGCATGAATCCCCGGTAACAGCTGAAGTAATTGATTTTGTCCCGGATCTACCTTCAACAGTTTTCACCACCAAGGTGGAATCGGCTGAAAAGTTCAGCGGTAAAGTACTTTTAACTGAAGCCGACATTGTGGTTTCTGCGGGCCGGGGAATGAAAGGCCCCGAAAACTGGGCACCCATTGAAGAACTTGCATCCGTGCTTGGCGCTGCCACTGCCTGTTCCCGTCCGGTTGCCGATGAAGGCTGGCGCCCGCATGCCGAGCATGTTGGCCAGACGGGTAAGGTAATCGCTCCAAACCTCTATTTTGCTTTTGGTATTTCCGGGGCTATCCAGCATGTAGCTGGTGTCAGTTCATCCAAGATTTTAGTAGCTGTGAACAAGGACCCGGAAGCTCCGATCTTTTCCGTTGCCGATTACGGCATTATCGGTGATGTGATGAAAGTCCTGCCGGAAATGATTTCAGCTGCAAAAGATCTTAAAGCTCATTAATGACTTAATGGAAGAAACAGTTCCTGATGGCCGCATCCTCACCCTTCACCCTGATGGTAAGAAAGGGGTGAGAATTCCTGTTTCCAGGTATAATGCCATGAGCGATACTCTTCTCGGGATTTTTGCCGAACAAAATGAAATTTCCTATAAAGAATTGAGCCGCCTGGCAGAAGAGAGGCTGTCAGGCATCCTTGATGGAAGTATCCTTTGGCTGATGGAAACAGTCAAGATGGATCTGCTTGCCAGGGGAGTGATAATAAAGTCAAACAATAATCCAGTAAAATTGAAGCTTGTAGTGGATTAAACCCTTGATTGCATATATCTGTATTTTTTCGATCTATAATCCCTTACAATACTTACAGAGTAAACTAACAGCCCTGCCCAAACCAATCCAAAACTCGCCAGGTACACCGGGCTGAATGCCTCGTGAAATATTAGCAGCCCAATCAGCAACTGAAGGGTAGGTGAAAGATATTGAATAAACCCGATGGTTGAAAGGGGAATCCGGGTTGCAGCCTTGCCAAACCAGAACAAGGGGATGGCTGTCACCGGTCCGCCGAGGATAAGCAATACATCTGTCAGCCAGGAATGATGTAGGAATATACTGGATCCCTGTTGATTTATAAAAAAGAGATAAAACAATGCAACCGGGGACAGGAGCAAGGTTTCAATCAACAGGCCGGGTAAGGATTCAAGGTTTGCTTTCTTTCGCAGTAAACCATACAAGGCAAAAGAAACTGCCAGGTATAAAGAAATCCAGGGTATGTGTCCCATGTGTAGCGTGAGCCAGCTTACCCCTGCCAGTGCAAGCAGGACTGCAACCACCTGCATCCTTTTCAGGCGTTCATGCAGGAAAACCACCCCCAGCAATACATTTACCAGGGGATTGATATAGTAACCCAGGCTGGCTTCAACGATGTGGTTATGGTTAACGGCATAAATATAGACGAACCAGTTCCCCCCGATCAATGTGCCGGTGATCAGCAGGATCAGCATTGTTTTTGGGGTACGCAGATATGCCAGGAAATTCCGGTTCTTCAGCACCAGCAACATGGATGTCAGGAATATCGCTGACCAGACGACCCGGTGGGCAAGGATCTGCTGGGAAGGCACATGGGCCAGCATCTTCCAGTACAAAGGAAAAATACCCCATGTGATATAGCAAGCCAAGGCATAGAACAATCCCGAAAGATATGTGTCGCGCTTCTTCGGTAGCATCATTCAAATTTGATGCGAAGATACTCATCATTCAATAATGGGGAAGCGAAATATAAGGAATAGGAAGGCTTTTCCTTCACCGGGGTTGTAAGGTGAAAAATTTTCCATAAATAGTTGTAAGAGTGATGAAATAGGTAGTAAGTTTACATCTGTTAACGATATTTAAAAACAACCGATATGGATATAAGCAGGACATCTACTACATTTGAAATTCCTGGATACAGGATCACCCGCAACCTGGGGTTGGTAAGGGGAATCATTGTCCGTTCAAGGTCGATCTTTGGGACAATAGGTGCAGGGCTACAGACGCTGGTCGGTGGAAATATAACCTTGCTCACTGAATTATGTGAAAAAACCCGGCTGGATGCCTACACTGAAATGATGGTGCATGCCGATGTTGCTGGTGCCAATGCCGTGGTTGGCATCAGGTATGAGTCCACGGAAATAATGTCGGGCGTTACCGAGGTAATTTGTTACGGTACGGCAGTCGTTGTGGAAGCAACAGTATAATGTCAATTCCCAGGTTGAGAGCAGGGTGTACTATTGTGTCCTATTGTTACTATTGTGGTTCAATATCTTCCTTTAGCATTGAAATTCTATAACACGCAGAATCATAAAACGATATTCACAATCTTTTTCGGGACTACAATCACTTTCCTCGGGGTTTTACTTTCCAGCCATTTCTGGGCTTCATTCGCAGAAAGTGCTGCTTTTTCGACCTCCGCAATGGGAGTATCGGCAGGCAGTTCAAGCATGAAACGGGTTTTCCCGTTGAAGGAAACCGGGTAGGTAAAGGTATTGTCAACAGTATATTCCGGTTTGTATTCCGGGAATTTTGCATTGCAGGCGCTCCCGCTATTACCCAATAAAAGCCATAATTCATCAGCTATATGTGGTGCATAGGAAGAGATCAGGATAACCAGTTCCTGCAGTATGGCTCTTTTACAGCATTTGAGATCAGCAAGTTCATTGGTACAAATCATGAAAGAGCTCACCGCAGTATTGAATGAAAACCTTTCAATATCTTCCTGCACCTTGCGGATCGTCTTGTGAAGAACCTTTAGCTCAGAGGCGGTTGGAGCCTCATCCGTCACCCGGAAATTCAACTGCTCATCATGGAAAAGCCTCCAGAATTTACGGATAAATCGCGAAACCCCTTCAATCCCGTTGGTATCCCAGGGCTTCGATTGTTCAAGAGGCCCCAGGAACATCTCATACATGCGTAGGGTATCCGCCCCGTATTTCTCAATCAGGTCATCGGGGTTCTGAACGTTGTGTTTCGATTTGGACATTTTTTCCACCTCCCAGCCACAAAGGTATTTCCCGTCTTCAAGGATAAATTCAGCCTCTGCATACTGGGGTTGCCAGTTCCTGAAGGCATCCAGGTCGAGGATATCGTTGTGCACAATATTTACATCAACATGCAATGCCTGGACTTCCTGCTTTTCCCGAAGCCCGTAGGAAACAAAGGTATTGGTCCCCTGTATCCTGTATACGAAGCTGGATCGTCCCTGTATCATTCCCTGGTTGATAAGCTTTTTAAAAGGCTCTTCAACAACTGACAGTCCAAGATCGAAAAGGAATTTATTCCAGAACCTGGCATACAATAAGTGACCGGTGGCATGCTCGGAACCTCCTATGTATAAATCCACATTCTGCCAGTACCCGACAGCCTCTATCGAAAAAATCTCCTTTGTATTCCGCGGATCCATATACCTTAGGTAATAAGCGCTGGAACCAGCAAAGCCGGGCATGGTATTGGTTTCAAGGGCATAACCTTCAGAGGTGACCCAGTTCTTGGCCCGGGCAAGAGGAGGCTCCCCGCTTTCGGTTGGTAAATAAGCATCCACTTCCGGCAATTCCAGGGGTAACTTATCTTCAGGAAGTACATACGGCATCCCGTTCTTGTAATACACAGGAAAGGGTTCCCCCCAATAGCGCTGGCGACTGAAAATTGCATCCCGGAGTCGGTAATTGATTGTTCCGTACCCGATCTGCATTTCTTCCACTTTTTTTATGGTTGCCCTGATAGCATCCTTTACATCCATCCCGTTTATAAATCCGCTATTGATCATTGTGCCTTCCTTCGAATCATGCGATTCTTCCCAACCTGCCGGATCGGTCGGGGCTTCTCCCTTCGGGAGGACAACCTGGATGACTGGAAGGTTATAATGTCGGGCAAATGCAAAGTCGCGGCTATCATGCCCCGGAACAGCCATGATGGCGCCGGTCCCATAACCCATCAGTACATATTCAGCTACATAGATTGGAATTTCAACGCCATTCAATGGGTTGATGGCAAAAGCACCGGTGAATTCTCCGCTCACCTTTTTTACATCGGCCATTCGTTCCCGTTCCGAACGGTTTTTAGCCCAATGAATATAATTGTCGATCTTTTCCCGCTGCTCTTCAGTAGTGATCTTTTCAATAAATGGGTGCTCGGGTGCTAGTACCATAAATGAAACGCCGAACGTGGTATCGGGCCTGGTAGTGAAAATCTCTAGTTCCAGGGGAGCCTCAATCTGATTTTCATTTTCTAAATCTTCTTCAACGCCATAATACATGTAGCCAGATGAAGATTGAGCCCCGCCTAAATCCTCCCCGAGGGGGATGACTTTACTGTTTAAATGATCGATAATCATTTGTATAACAGCATCAATATTTTCAAGGACCTCGTCATTTTTGAACCTGAGCACTTCGAACCCTAAATTGTTGAGGAATAACGTCCTTTCTTCATCCGATTTATGTTGAAAATCATGAACTCTTCCATCAATTTCGATAATAGTTCTTTTCGAAAGACACACAAAGTCAACAATGTAAGTTCCTATTATATGTTGCCTTCTAAATTTATAATTGGTTTGTTTTGTCCTAAGTTTCTCCCATATTAATCTCTCAGCCTCTGTTTCCTCCTTTTTCAACTCTCGTGAATTCTCTTTCAGGAAATCATAAGCGTATCCATCTGCTGTAATATAGCCATACCTTCTGGAGCCATCTTCAACGCCAGTAGTAGAATCCTGACCCGTAGTTCCCCCTCCCTCGGAGGGTGTCAGGGGGAGGCTATTACTTCCGTCTGGAAGGTTTTTTTGGTTAACAGATCCTTCTTCGGAAGAAGTTTTAGGGTGGTTGGAGGGGGGCTTCACTTTAAATAGCATACTCGCCCCTTCACTCCGTCCAATCCAATTCTTCTGGATTTCCTTTAATGAATCACTCCAATCTATCTTGTCCAAACCATTCAACAAACGCTCAGCATAGGCAGTGATCCTGAGCAGCCATTGTTTCATGTTCTTGCGTTCCACGGGATGACCGCCGCGAACGCTGTATCCTTCACTTACCTCATCATTGGCAAGTACGGTCCCCAAAGCAGGACACCAGTTCACGGCGGTATCAGCCAGGTATGCCATGCGATATTTCATAAGGATTTCCTGCTGCTCAGTCTCTCCCATGGCTTTCCATTCTGATGAAGAAAATATGCCGGTCCCGGAACAGGCAGCCTGGACATCAGCATTGCCTTTGGTTTCAACTCCCGGAGCAGGATGGAAATATCTTCTGCCTTGTCGGTTTTCTTATTATACCAGGAATTGAAGAGCCTGGTAAATACCCATTGGGTCCATTTGTAATAGGCAGGATCACTTGTGCGCACTTCCCGGTCCCAGTCAAACGAAAAGCCAATCTTGTCAAGCTGTTCGCGATACCGGGCAATATTCTTTTCAGTGGTGATGGCAGGGTGTGTACCGGTCTGGATAGCATATTGTTCCGCGGGAAGACCATAAGCGTCATATCCCATGGGATGCAATACATTGAATCCCTTCAGCCTTTTATACCTGGCATAGATATCCGAGGCAATATAACCCAGGGGATGGCCAACGTGCAAACCGGCCCCTGAGGGGTAAGGAAACATATCTAGTACATAGAATTTCGGCCTGGAATGATCTATTTCGGCTTTGAACACCTTATTCTCACTCCAGTATTCCTGCCACTTCTTCTCAACGTCCCGGAAATTGTAATCCATGCTGATTTCGTATAATAGATTGATAATTAATTGTTTAAATTCCAATTTGGAATTTCGCTTGCAAGTTTGCAAAAGTAGGAAATTGCGTGGATTTTTTTTCACCTGGTGCAACAGGCTCCTTCACAATGTGTTTTAACAAATTCTAACGTTTGGTGAATGATCAGATCATCTGTAACTTACAAAAATTTCATACTTTCGTGTCCTCTTAACAAGCAAGCATGGCGGAAGAAAAATTCAGAAACAGGAGGTTACGGGCATCTTACATTACCAGCATAATTAGTATAATGCTGGTGCTTTATATGCTTGGGCTACTGGGATTGATTATCCTTCATGGTCGTAAGCTTTCGGATTATGTGCGTGAAAATATCAGTGTTACGGTAATCCTTAAGGAGGATGTAACCGAGGATGTTGTACTGAATTTTCGACAGCGTCTTGAACAAACCGGCTTTGTGAAGGCTTCTCGGTACATTACCCGCGATGAAGCTGCTACCGAACTGACTAAAGACCTTGGAGAAGATTTTATACAATTCCTGGGATATAATCCCCTTCCACCATCCATTGACCTTCAGTTAAAATCAGAATACGCCAATACCGACAGCATTGCAAAGATTGAACGTCGTTTGATGGGCAACAGGTTTGTAAAGGAAGTGGTGTACCAGAAATCCATGATTGATGAAGTGAATGGCAATATCAATAAAATCACATTGGTAATTCTTGGGTTCAGCCTTATCCTGCTATTGATAGCTGTTATACTGATTAACAACACAATACGACTGTCAGTCTATGCCCGTCGCTTCATTATCAGGAGCATGCAGCTTGTGGGTGCTACTGAATCGTTCATCCGCAGACCCTTCATATACAGGAGCATGCTGCACGGAGCCTATGCCGGTATACTTTCAATTGCCTTGCTTATAGGCACCCTTTGGCTTGCACAACAGCGGATACCGGAATTGGTTAAACTCCAGGATATTCAGCAATTTTCAGTATTTTACTGTGTAATTCTGATTATTGGAGTCATTCTTTCAGGAGTTTCAACCTTCTTTGCAGTGAGAAGGTTTTTAAGGATGAAATCAGATTCGCTCTACTTTCATTGACGACAGAACAACCATTAAATCGATAATCATTTAATAAGAGTTATATGGCAAAAGAATCGAAAGCTGCCCCGGCAGTTGCTGTTAAGAAAAAAACAGAAGACAAGGCCACTGAATTTGCCTTCGGGAAGGAAAACTACCTCATTGTATTTGTAGGGCTTGCTTTGATAGTCCTGGGTTTTGTACTCATGGTTGGCGGAGGATCCGATGATCCGAAAGTCTTTAATGAGGCTGTATATAATTTTCAACGCCTGACCCTGGCTCCTATTCTCATCCTTGCCGGGTTTGTTGTTGAAATATTTGCGATCATGAAGAAACCAAAGGACTGAGATGACCTGGTTTCAAGCAATCATTATAGCAATAGTCGAAGGAATTACCGAATTCCTCCCAATTTCTTCCACGGGGCATATGGCTATCACAGCCTCATTTCTCGGAATTGAGAAAAATGATTTTACCAAGTTGTTTATTGAAAATATTCAGTTTGGCACCATTGTTTCCGTAATCATCCTTTATTGGCGCAAGTTTTTTAACTTCAGGAAGCTTAGCTTTTACTATAAATTGATAGTTGCTTTTATTCCGGCAGCGATAATAGGAATTCTTTTCAAGAAACATATAGATAATGTCCTTGAAAGTCCTATGTTCATCGCTTCTGTTATGCTTGCAGGAGGGGTAGTCCTGTTATTTGTGGATAACTGGTTTAAACAGCCAGTAATAGAGTCAGAAGAGAAACTAACATATAAAAATTCATTCATTATTGGACTATTCCAGATATTGTCCGTGGTGTTTCCAGGATTGAGCAGAAGCGCGGCAACCATTATTGGTGGTATGCAACAGAAAATGACCAGGAAGGCAGCGGCGGAATTTTCATTCTTCCTGGCGGTTCCGACACTTGCAGGTGCTTTCATTCTAAGCCTTTGGGATGCATATGATAAAACGCCTGAAATTCTGACTTCAAGGAATATAGGGCTACTGGCATTTGGAAATGCTGTTGGCTTTTTAGTAGCTATATTAGCCATCAAATTTTTTATCACCTTCTTGCAGAAACATGGTTTTCGCCTTTTCGGCTGGTACCGGATCGTAGTCGGTCTCGTTCTGATTATTCTCCTGTTAATGGGGGTAGACCTTAAAGTAGTGTAATGAAAGTATGGCGTTCTCCATTTTTTAAAACTCCCGCTCAGCGCCTGGCGCTCAGCCCTAAGCCTTAGCTAGTGTTCGATTTTGAAAAAGGGGAAATTCTCCTTGTTAATAAACCTATCCGATGGACATCATTCGATGTAATCGGTTCTATCAGGTACTTCTTCAAAAGAGAACTGGGAATCAAGAAATTCAAAATAGGTCATGCCGGCACGCTTGACCCGCTTGCAACCGGTCTGCTTATACTTTGTTGCGGACCTGCTACCAAACGGATCGAAGAGTTCAAGGATTTCGATAAGGAATATACGGGTACGTTTACATTGGGTGCTACCACTGCTTCTTTCGATCTTGAAAAGCCAGTGGATGAAGTTTACCCCATTGATCACATTACAGATGATTTGATCAGGAAGGCCGCCCAAAGCCTTACGGGTGACCTTCTCCAGGTCCCGCCTGTATTTTCCGCAATCAAGATCAACGGGAAAAGGGCGTACGACTATGCCCGCAAAGACCAGGAAGTAATAATTGCTGCCCGTGCAATCAGCATTCCTGTATTTGAAATCAGCCGTATTGCGTTACCGGAAGTTGATTTTCGGATTGTATGCAGCAAGGGGACCTACATCCGTTCAGTGGCCCGCGATTTTGGGAAAGCCCTTGACAGTGGAGCCCACATGACGGCTCTTTGCCGGACCAGGGTAGGCCCGTACAAACTTCCGGATGCATTTGAAATTGATCAGGTTAAGGAAATGATCCGGCTACAATACAAACCTATCGATTTTACTGAAATAACTTGAGCATTATGACCCTTACATCTGATTAATACGGATATTTGATTCATAATTCAGGATCAAATCATTTTCAGATGTACAAGATTAATTTGCAGGCACCCGGTTCTTTCCGATACATCCTGGTGGTGCTCTTCATTTCCGGTCTAGGACTGGCAATGATGAAAATGGATAAAAACAGGAGTTATCCCCGTCTGGCATATGAACAGCAATTGCATAAAATGGCTGTTGTTTATAGTGGTAAGGAATCAAGACCGGCAGATGGGGCAAAGGAAGCGGATCAGCCTGATATGGCTGCTTTGCAGGAATATTTCATGACAATGGATCCGGCCGTGTTGAGAGTGCCGGCGGAGCGCCTGCAGAATGCTTTCTCATCTCTGCACAAATTGCAGGCAAAATCAACATCCTACCAGTTGAACTGGTCAGGAACGTCCGCCGAAATAGGTGGCAGGACCCGGGCCATAATGTGGGACCCCAATGATGCCTCAGGAAAAAAAGTTTGGGCAGGGAGTGTTACAGGCGGATTATGGTATAATCCTGATATTTCCTCTGTATTCTCACTATGGCAGCCGGTGAGCGATAACTGGCCGAACATGGTGATAAGTTGCATCACCTATGACCCCAACAACCCGATGACATTCTATGTCGGGACCGGTGAATCACAAACAGCGCTTATAACTTACCGAGAATCCTCGGGAAGGGGTGTGGGAATATGGAAAACCACTGACGGAGGTCAAACCTTTAACCTGCTTTCTTCTACGGCTGGTTTTGCCTATGTCAATAGAATTGTTGTACGGAATGAAAATGGTTCCAGCGTGGTATATGCCGCTGTTGTTTCAGGAATCTACAAGGGGCCTTCATGGCAAAGCCAGCCATCCGACGGGCTTTACCGTTCGGTAAATGGAGGAGCAAGCTGGGAACAAGTGCTTCCCGTTATTGAAGGTCAACCGCACCCTTATGCTCCCAGCGATGTCCAACTTGGTGCCGACGGACGAATATACGTCGGAACCATTGCCAACCTTAATGGTTTTGGCGGAGCAACAATACTCTGTTCCGACCAGGGGACCGTTGGCAGTTGGACAGTATATGCTGACATCCGCATCATAATCGAAAATGATCCTTTAAACGACAAGCCTTACAGGGTAGTGATCGCTCCGGCGCCATCGGATGCCAATGTTGTATATGCCGCCATATCATCCGGGGCTACATCATCAACAACCAATCCGGTTTACAAAGGATATTATTTACTTAGATCGTCCGACAAGGGTATCAGCTGGGATATGGTCAACACACCTGACGGTTCGGGCGACTGGGCAAACCTGGCCTGGCATGCCATGGACCTTGCAGTGGACCCGAATGATCCTGCCACAGTGTATGCCGGGGGACTGGATATATGGCGTTCGAATGATTCAGGTAACAGTTGGGCACATTTATCCGACTGGTCTCTGATGTATTATGGAGGTGGAGACCAGTACATTCATGCGGATCAGCACACCATCGTTTACAAACCAGGGTCTTCGAATACTGTTTTATTCGGGAGCGATGGAGGGGTGTTTTATACTGAAAGCGGGGACGAACCCAACCCGGTATTTATCCAGAAAAACGAGAACTATAATACCCTTCAGTTCAATACCTGCGCCATGCACCCGGGAGCGGGCCAGAAAAAATACCTGGGAGGCTTACAGGATAACGGAACGCTGTATTACAAAGGCACTCCACTGACTATCAATGACATGGTTGATGGTGGGGATGGAGCTTTCTGTTTCTGGGACCAGGATGAACCTAATTTGTACATCACGTCCTATTATTACAACAGGTATTCAATTTTCGATAATGGGAACCAGGTGTCATTGATTGATAATCAGAGCGGAGTATTCATCAACCCCGCTGATTACAATTCAGAAGAAAATACATTGTATGCAAATGGGGTTAACCTCTGGGGTGCCAATGCCAATAAAATTCTGAGGGTCACGGATATTCCGCAGAATGGGAGCGGTTCATTCATTAACACCGGTGCAAATACAACAGCCTATTTTTCCCATGTTAAAATTTCTCCTTTTTCTACTTCAACAAATACGAAGTTGTTCCTGGGAACGGTATCGGGCAGGCTCTTTAAGCTTACCAATGCCCAGGCCATTCCCCAAACTATTGAGATTGGGAGCCCCTTGTTTCCCCAGGCTAATATATCCTGTATTGCATGTGGAGGTTCAGAAGATACATTATTGGTCACCTTCAGCAATTATGGCGTTTCTTCCATCTGGCAGACATGCAATGGAGGAACTGACTGGCGCGAAGTTGAGGGAGATTTACCTGATATGCCTGTCCGTTGGGCCATCTATCACCCTCAGAATCCGGAACAAGCTATGATTGCCACCGAATTGGGCGTTTGGACCACAAGTAGCCTGCAGGGGCCTAACGTATATTGGCAACCACAAACAACCGGCATGGCCAATGTGAGGGTTGACATGCTTACAATGCGCGAATCGGATAATACGGTGCTGGCTGCATCGCACGGCAGAGGTTTGTTTACAACTACATTCTCCTACGACCTGACTACATCAGTCAGAGAAATTTCCACCAACATAATCTCTCTCTTTTATTCTGCAGATAACCGGAAACTTGTAGTTGATGTAAATGCAGAAAGCCATGGCCAATGCAGGCTTAAGCTATATTCTCCTGATGGAAGGCTATTGTCAGATCAAACAATGACGAACCCGGGTGGAAAAATGCTTTTTGATGTCCCGGACAATTTCAAGGGTGTGCTGATTGCATACCTGAAAATAGGGGAAAAGGAGTATTCCCGGAAAGTACTGGTCGAATAATACCCGGTAACTGAGGATTATTTGCTTATCTCCTGCACCGCTTTCAGGAATCCTTTGTCGCTGCGCAGGTATATCGGGTAAAATCCTTTATCGTCAAACAGGTTGCGGGCTATGAAGGCCTTCATCAGTTCGCTCAGCCGTTTAAAAGAAGAAGCTGTTTCCAAAGGGGTGGAAATGATCCCGTTTTTATTGGCATATGAAATATATTCTGAATAAAGCCCTGGGGTGATGGCAAACCCGTTCTCAAATGCTTTGACATCAAGGAAACGTTTTAGTTCAGCCCGGTGCTGATCGGTATAGTCAAAAGCAAACTGGTAGATGATACCTTTACTGAAAGATTCATTGTAGAATTTAAATTCAGGTCCTCTTTCGAGCGGGATAAAGATATCGGGCATGATTCCCCCGCCTCCGTAAACAGTTTTGCCCCCCGGAGTTTTGTATTTCAATGAATCAACCATTTTAACGCTGTCAGCGCTCTCCAGTTCCCCGTCCTCATAACGGTGATAATATTCCATGTAGTAATCCTCGGCTCCTTTTGTGTAAGGCTTCTGGATGCAGCGACCAGTTGGAGTGTAGTATCGGGCGACTGTTAGCCGCAAGGCAGAACCATCAGAAAGGCTGATCTGTTCCTGTACCAGTCCTTTACCAAACGAACGCCTTCCAATGATCTCACCCCGGTCGTTATCCTGGATGGCGCCGGCAACGATTTCGCTGGCTGAAGCAGAGCTTTCATCTATAAGGACCACCACAGGCAATGCATCCCATTCGCCTTCAGAGGTGGATGTAGCCGTTTGCTTTGGTCGATGCAATCCTTGTGTATAAACGATGAGTTTGCCGGAAGGCAGAAACTCGTCAGCAACAGCTATGGCTTCATTCAGGTAGCCCCCGGAATTCCCCCTCAGGTCGAAGATAAGCCTGTTAACCCCTTCTTTTTTGAGTTTTTGCAAAGCAGTAACCAGTTCGTCATGAGTAGTGGCGCTGAATTTACTCAGCTTAATATAACCGGTGTTTTTATTAACTGCATAAGAAATATCAATGCTCCAGGTCGGGATCGCTGCCCGGGTTATCGTAAAATCGATCAGTTTTTTTAACCCTCTTCGGAATATGCTTACTTTAACCTTGGTCCCTTTAAGGCCTTTCAGGCCTTTCATAACCATCTCGTTGGTAATTTTGATATTGGCAACATTCTTGTCATCCACTTTTACGATCCTGTCACCGGCCAGGATGCCCAGCTTTTCAGAAGGCCCCCCGGGAACTGTATTAATAACCATCACTGTATCACGTTCAATGCGGAATTGAACCCCGATCCCATCGAAGTTACCCGTCAACGGGTCATTGGCCTCATGAAAATCAGATGCCGGGATATATTGCGAATGTGGATCCAGGCTGAGTAACATGCCATCGATTGCTTCTTTTTGAAGGTTTTCCGGGTTGATCGTATCCACGTAATTCTGATCGATGTACCGGATCAGTTCATTGATAGTTCCCTTTCCGGCTCCCATCTTAAGCAAAGGATGGTTCACTATGAATGATATGCGTAGCAGGTAGTATCCCAGTATAATTCCAAGGGCAAGGACCATCGCAAAAGCTATAGGCAAGTATATAAAGGACCGGCGGTTTTGTTGCATCAGATATTCAATTTTACAGGTTCAATAAAATGACCCTTCGTTTGAAGGCTTTAAGGATCACAAAACTAACTAAAAATAAAATGATGAACCCGCATTTAAGAACAGTTAACAATATGGTTCAGGGTTTGTATTTTTCCTCCGCCAGGCAGATAGACGCTGATGACCACATCAAAAACATATTCTTTACCTTGTCGGGGCTATAACCTTTGCCTTCCTCAAGCAAGCCGCTGTCCTGGATATGGAGGAACTTTCCTTTTCCATCTAGTATAACAAATACCGGGAATCCAAAGCGTTGAGGGTACCCTAAACCGGCGAGCACTTCATTGTTTGGTTTTTCCTTACTGTAATTCACTTTTACAACAATATAATTAGCATTGACGATACTGTCCAGCTGCGCATTCTCCGCGACGAATTTATGAAAGCGGATGCACCATGGGCACCAGTTTCCGCCAACCTGCAGGAAAACATGCTTCCCCTGGGTTCCTGCTAAGGTAATTGCCTTTGCAATATCTGCAGCAGCATCTGCCTCAGGGTTGTAGATTTCGGTTTTCTGCTGAGGTTTCGCGGCCATACCAAGAAAAAGAGCTATGACTATCAGGTAGATGGGTTTCATGAGCCAGGAGAGTTATAAAATGTTAAATTCCGTTAAACTTCAAAGGTAATAACTCTGTTCATACTTTAAGGTTATTGTGTTTTCATACTTTTGTTAATTATTGGATTGTTTGATCCTGTTCACTTTCAATTGTTGGATAAGGAATAATAGTAACTGTCGGGAAATTGCAGCATAAATGAAACTGGTAATTGACATTGGAAATAGCCTCACAAAGATCGCGGTTTTTGAAGGGCAGCAAATGATGGCTTTTTCCAGGTTTGAGGAATTTGATGTCCTGCGGTTGAGGCAATTGATCGAAGAATATTCACTGCCGGAAGCCTGTATCATCTCTTCTGTAAAAACGGATCCGGTTGAAATTGCACGGGAGTTGGGCGGTCAGATTCCTTCACTCCTTTTTGACCACACGACCTTGTTGCTCTTTAAAAACCGTTATTCAACGCCGGGATCCCTGGGGAAAGACAGGCTTGCAGGAATTGCTGCAGCCTTTGATCGGTTTCCCAAACAGGATGTTCTGGTAATTGATGCTGGTACTGCAATTACTTACGACATACTTACTTCCGGCGGGGAATACCTTGGAGGGGCTATTTCCCCCGGGATCAGGATGAGGTACAAGGCGCTGCATACTTTTACCGGGCGATTGCCGTTACTTGAAATGGAAGAAGAAGCCCAGCTTATTGGAGATACCACCAGCGCAAGTATTCACTCAGGAGTGCTTAATGGTATTTCATCTGAGGCAGAAGGTATCATCCAGAGATATTTGCAGCAATATCCCGGTCTTCAAATAATTTTGACCGGAGGCGATTATAAATATTTTGATAAGCAATTAAAAGTTAAGACCTTTGCAGCCCCAAATTTGGTCCTTGAAGGACTCAATATCATACTCAGCTATAACCTTGAGAAAAAGAAATCAACTTAGTTTTTTGCTTATCCTGGCCTTGCTTTATGCATCCAATGTCATACAAGCCCAGACAAGCAACTCTTCGCCTTATTCACGTTTCGGAATAGGCAGGCTCAACCCGAACAGCAACACCCTTATCATGGCGCTAGGGGGATCGTACAATGCTTTAAGAAACCCCTTAAGCGTTAATCCTTATAACCCGGCCTCATATACTTCTTTTGACACAACCAGCTTTGTATTTGACGGTGCCTTGAGAGCCAAGGTAATGACACTTAAAACCAATACATCTTCCTATAAAGTGAATGACGCCGGGCTGGCCTATATCACCATGGGTTTCCCCGTTGCAAAATGGTGGAAAGCTAGCCTGGGGCTGGTTCCTTTTTCCACAGTCGATTACATGATCGGGAATGACAGTGTTGTTGAAAAGCTGGGAAAAGTTAAGTTTGGATATACAGGTACCGGAGGCTTGAACCGGGCCTACATTGGTAATGGATTCAAATTGTCGGAGCATTTATCCGTTGGAGCTAATATCTCCTACTATTTTGGTACGATTAACAGGGAGCGGACGATCAGTTTCCCGGATTCGAATTACTATTTCAGCTCCAAAATCACAAATTCAACGCAAATCAGGAACCTGATCCTGGACTTCGGCATACAATACTATACCAACCTGAAGAACGGCTTAACCCTTACCACCGGGCTTACCTTCAGCCCGGCACAGTCGATGAGCGGCACTGCCAATAACCTGGCCGTAAATTATTACCATGATTATACTACAAACCGCGATGTAGTCGGCGATACCGTTTTATTTGTACCTGATTTGAAAGGAGATATACTACTTCCGATGAACCTGGGGGCAGGATTCTCGCTGGGCAAATCCAATCGATGGACCGCCTATGCTGATTTTCAATGGCAGCAATGGGCTAAGTACACATACTACAATCAATCCCAATCCCTTAATAATAGTTTCCGGGTTTCAATCGGCGGGCAATTAAAACCTTCCCCACTTGATGTCGGGAAATACTGGAAGAGGATTAATTACAGGGCGGGGATGCGGTTTGAAAAAAGCAACCTGCAATTGCGCAACACGCAACTCAATGAATTCGGGATAAGTTTTGGGGCTGGTCTGCCTATGAAAAAAACAAAATCCACCCTAAACCTCGCTTTTGAAGTGGGATCATACGGCAGCACCAACAATAACCTGATTAAGGAAAACTTTTTTCGCTTCACGATAGGAGCCTCATTATTTGAAAAATGGTTCCTGAAAAGGAAATTTGATTGATGTTCACAAAAGGCTTTCAACCTATAGGGAAGATTAGACTCACGGGATTAATTCTTGCTGTCCTTGTTGTCATTGATCTTTCCTGCAACACTGATATTCAAAAAGTTAAAGCCCTTACTTCCCTCGATTCAATCCCGGATGTTTCCGTCGACAGGATTCTTGTAAAACAAAGTGAATCAGGTGTTATTACTCTTGAGCTCACAGCTCCCCAACTCAATTCATACCAGGGCAAAGACCCCTATACGGAATTTCCGAAAGGCGTAAGGATTGTTTTTTTTGATTCGCTCATGAGGCCTAAATCGGAACTAACTGCCAGGTATGGAATCAGCTGGGATACCAGGAATATTATGGAAGCAAAGGGAGATGTTGTGGTCAAGAATTTTGCCAAGCGTGCCCAGCTCAATACTGAACACCTGACCTGGGATGAGAACAGGAGAAAGATGATTTCCGACCAGTTTGTCAAGATAACAACACCCGATAAGATCGTGACAGGTAAAAGCATGGAATCGGATGAAGTTTTTGATAATTGGGTAGTGCGAAATGTTTCGGGCACCTTCTATGTGAACGAAAACAAATGATGATTAAGAAGGATTTTAATGGATGTAACCCTGGTTATTATTCTTACTTTGATATTTTCGTCCTTTTTCTCGGGAATGGAAATTGCCTTTGTAAGCGCCAATAAACTCAAGGTTGAGCTCGACAAGAGCAAAGATATCCTCTCCGCTAGGATCCTCTCGGGGTTCATGCAGCGCCCTTCGAAGTTTATCGGTGCCATGTTGCTGGGGAACAACATCTCCCTGGTAATCTATGGAATTGCTATGGCGGTTGTCCTAGATCCTTTGCTGGATAGCTACCTTCCTTCACAGCTTCATACCGAGGTGATCATGCTTCTCCTGCAGACACTTCTCTCGACCCTGCTCATCCTTATCCTTGCTGAATTTATCCCGAAAGTCCTCTTCAGGATCAACCCGAATGGTCTCCTGAGTTTCTTCGCAGTTCCTGCATATTTGCTTTATGTTTTTCTATATCCCTTGATATACCTTTTCATTGGATTTTCTGAATTTCTCCTCAACAGGTTATTGGGATTGAAAATCGGAATGCCCGGATACCAGTTCACAGCCCTGGACCTTAATGAATATATCCGGGATTTTTACCGTCCCGAAGCGGAACCCCAGGAGGGTGAACAGGAGATCCAGATGATCCAGAATGTAATGGATTTCCATGTGACGAAGGTGAGAGAATGCATGGTGCCTAGGAATGAAATTGTTGCTATCGATGAAGGGGAGCCTTTCCCTGATATTCATAAATTGTTCCTTGATTCAGGTCATTCCAAGATATTGGCTTATAAAGGTTCAATTGATAACATGACGGGGTATGTCCACCAGTTTGATCTCTTCAGTAGGCCATCCGATTTTTCAAGGGTGATCAGGCCGGTTCTTTTTGTACCCGAGACCATTACGGCTTCCAATGTGCTTAATATGCTTATTGATCAAAGAAGAAGTGTTGCCGTTGTAGTGGATGAATTTGGGGGGACCTCGGGAATGGTAACCACCGAAGACCTTATTGAGGAAATATTCGGTGAAATTAATGATGAATTTGACCTGGATGAATTCACTGAAAGGAAGATAAGCCAGAATGCGTATGTGTTTGCAGGCAGGCTCGAAATTGATTATCTCAACAGGGAATATAACCTCAATCTTCCTGAGTCAGATGAATATGAAACGCTGGCCGGACTTATCATTCATTATCATCAAAGCATTCCCTCTGTAAATGAAAAGATCATTATAAACAAATCGAGCTTCACTATTCTGAATGCAACTGAAACCCGGATTGAAAAGGTTCAGATGATTATTAACACTGAATAGAAAAGGACAATAGGATATCCTCTTTTATTTTTGGTTTAGCTTATTTTGGACTGAGGAAAGCACCTGCATGCTTCCTGCCGGGAAGTCTTAACTCTAATTCCTTCATTCATAAAGAATTTCCTTATTAAATTAATCTGGAATTCGCAAAAATAATTTTTCAACTTCGGGATTTATTGTAAATTTGCGCCTCTTTTTAGGAAAACATAAAAATTATTCAAATGGCTATTATCGGGAAAATTCGTAAACATTATTGGATGCTCATCGTTGTCATTGGCGTGGCAATGTTACTCTTTGTACTTACAATGTTCGACAAGAAATTCAATGGAGGCGGAGGCGGTAAACAAAACAAATTCGTTGTAGGTGTGATTGCCGGCGAGAAGATTTCATTGAATGAATTCAATATGAAAGTTGAAGAAAACATTGAACTTCAGAAAGCTAATTCAGGCAAGGATAACATTACATCGGATGAAAGTTTCCAGATTCGCCAGGGCACATGGCAGCAGATGGTGAATGAAATCGTGATGAACAAACAATACGAAAAACTTGGAGTTACTGTTACAACTGAAGAACTCGATGATATGATCCGTGGGAAGCATCCTCATCAATACATTGTACAGAGCTTTACTGACCCCAAAACAGGGAAATTTGATGCCAAGGCAGTGAATAATTTCCTTCAGAACCTTGATAACGTTGACCCCAAGATGAAACAACGTTACCTGGCAATGGAAAAAGCTATCAAAGCCGATCGGTTAAGTACAAAATACAATAACCTCCTTATCAAAGGGTATTATATGCCCACCGCTTTTGCAAAACGCAGTTATGAAGAAGCCAACAAGATGGCAAAAGTTCGTCTTGCAGGGGTAAGGTACCAGGCAATTTCTGACAGCTTGGTCACATTGACCGATGCAGACTATGAAAAATACTACAACGAAAACAAGTATAAATTCAACCAGGATAAACCTGTCAGGGATATTGAATTCGTTGTGTTTGAACCTAAACCATCAAATGAGGATATGGCCAAAATCAAACAGGATATCAGCAAATTGTACGGAGAATTTCAGACAGTTACCGATGTTCCCACTTTTGTGAATTCTTCATCCGATAACAGGTATGACAGCACCTGGAGAAAACGCGGTTATTATGCACCTGGCATCGATTCCCTGATCTTTAGCTCAGCAGTCGGAACCATTCTCCCTCCTTATGATGATAACGGTTTACTGCGGATTTTCAAAATCATGGACAAACAAGCCAGGCCGGATTCACTCAGGGCTAGCCACATATTGATTTCATATGCAGGGGCTCAGGTTCCGGATATTAAACGTTCGAAAGATGCAGCTATCAAGCAATCCGATAGCATCCTGGCAGTTGTGAAGAAAACCCCGGCATTATTTGAAAGCATTGCCGGTACAATGTCCGACGATGAAACAGCTAAAAAGAAAAACGGCGACCTCGATTGGTTCACTGACGGAGGTATGGTTCCTGCATTCAACACTGCAGTCATTAATGGTAAGGTCGGAGATATTGTAAAGGTAGAGACCCCGTTTGGATATCATATTATTAAGATTACAGGCAAAAAGGAACCGAGTCTCAAAGTGAGGGTTGCCAGTGTTGATCGTAAAATTGAACCTAGCACAAATACCATCGAAGGTGTATACAACGAAGCAAGTTCGTTTGCAGCTGATAACAACACTATCGAAAAACTGGAGAAAACAGTTAAGGATAAAGGCCTTGAACTGCGGAAGGGTGAACGTACCGATGCAATGGCCGATAAGCTCCCGGGAGTTGATCATGCGCGTGAAGTAGTCCGCTGGGCATTCCAGAAGGAAACTGAAAAAGGAGCTGTCTCCAATGTATTCGACACCGATGGCAAGTATGTGGTTGCTGCAGTAAAAACTGTTGTTGAAAAGGGAACGATTCCTCTCGAAATCATGAAGGAGCCTATCAAGCCTTTGGTTATGAGGGAGAAAAAAGCAGAAATGCTGATTAAGAAGATCAACAACCAGTTTGCAAAATTGAAGGATATCAACACGCTGATCAGTGAATACAAAATCAAGGTTGATACAAGTGAAATTTCCTTTGCAAGTGCAAACATTCCCAATTATGGCCATGAGGCTAAGGTGACCGGAATGATATTCGGAATGAAAAAAGGACAGATGTCGGCCCCAATGCAGGGAGAACAAGCTGTATATGTAGTTATTTTGGATGAAATGAAGGAAACTCCTGTAACAAAGGATTTCGAAAATCAAAAAAGGCAGATGGCAATGAATTTCCAGAGCCGTACCAACCAGTTGTCGATGATCCTCCAGGAAGCTGCAACTGTCAAGGACGACAGGGCCCTGATCTACTAAACTTAACCAAATATTTCAAATAGCTACTGGCTGCCAGCTTCTGGCAGCCAGTTTTGTTTTTTGGGTAATCCATTCTGAATGTATCAGCTACCCGGGAGTGAATATGTTTGCAAGGTTCCAGCCCAACCGGAATGGGCTGATTAACTCCTCACTGGTAATATTGCCCGCTTTAATCTAACCCGGATGGATTATCACCAACTGGAAACATTGATAAGGAGATTAATCAGCAACTGCTTACATAATTGATTTTTTGAGGTATAGGTTAATAATAGGAACATAGTATCATTTGACCCGGAATTCTTTACCCGCAGTGCACCCGTCTCAACAGGAAAATGAGTGCGTCGGTTTTACCTCATAGGATTATCAAGAGAATAGTATCATTTGACCTGGAATTTATTGCCCGTGGGGCATAAATTATAATAGGAAAATTACGACATTTTGGATATTACCCCGTAGGGGTTAAACATCCGAATACATTGTCTTTCCTGAAGGAATCCTAAAAAGAATGATGAGCTAACCGTTGTCCGGCTCAATAGAAAAGAAGTGAAGATCATTAAACCAACTGAAGTCGGTTTGCGTCCTGCTTGATAAAAATAAATACCAGGATAGTGAACGCCCAAAGTGAGGATCCTCCGTAACTGAAGAATGGAAGCGGAATTCCGACAACCGGCATCAACCCGATGGTCATGCCCACGTTAACAAAAAAGTGGAAGAAAAGAATGGAAGCAACTCCATACCCGTATATTCTGCTGAAATCCGAGCGTTGTCGCTCGGCCAGCAATACGAGCCGGACGCATAGGTATATGAATAGCGCAATTACTACCAGGGTGCCCAGGAAGCCCCATTCCTCTCCAACTGTACAAAAGATGAAATCTGTGCTTTGTTCGGGAACAAAATTGAACTTGGTTTGAGTCCCTTTAAGAAATCCTTTACCTGTCAATCCTCCTGAGCCTATGGCTATCTTGGATTGATTAACGTTGTAACCGGCTCCTTTCAAATCGATCTGTTTTCCCAGGAGAACATTGATACGCGTTTTCTGATGAGCCTCAAGAATGTTGTTAAAGGCATAATCTACGGTGAAGGTAAAAGCGGCAGCTACCAGGAAAATTCCGATGAGTGTCAGGAAATTTCTCCTGTTTCTCCTTACAAAAAGAAGAAGACTCATAAATATAAGTGCCAGTGCACCTATTACCCAGAGCCTGTCGAACATGAGCGCGGCAATGGATAGGACCGCGGAAGCTACGCCAATTAGGAGTATGCTACCCGGCATGCCGTGGCGATACAGCACCAGGGCAAGTGATACATACACTATGGCTGATCCTGTATCATTCTGAAGCAGGATCAGGAGAGCCGGCAGCACCATGATAGCCAGGGGAATAATCTTGGATTTCCACTTACGGTCGTCAAAATCCAATGCACTCAGATACCTCGATAGCGCCAGGGTGGTTGCGAACTTTGCAAATTCGGCAGGTTGAAGCCTGAAACTGCCAATCTGGAACCAGGATTTGGATCCTGCTACCACTGTGCCGATTCCCAGGACAGCGACCAGCATTACAATTGTTATTCCATAAATTATATAGGAGAAGGCGGAGAAAAACTTTACATCGGTAAGCATTACCATCATGCCCAGTGCAAAGGCGGTAAGTATCCAGATAACTTGTTTTCCATAGGCCTGCGACATGTCGAATATGCTGGAATGCTGGTCGTTATAAACAGCAGCATAGATATTGATCCAGCCGATTATTACCAGGGCCAGGTAGATGAAAAGCAGGGGCTTGTCAATATTTTTAAAGATGCCGGTTTCTTCTTTCAATTGTTGAGCAGGTTAATGTTTAGCATGCGATCTTCAAGGTCCTTACGTACAATTTTCCTGTTAATATATTTTTCGACCAGCAATGAAGCGATGGGAGCCGCCCATGTGGAGCCAAAGCCTGCATTTTCCACAATTACGCAGATGGCTATTTTAGGATTTTCAATCGGGGCGTACCCTATAAAAACGGAATGAGGCTTTCCATGCGGATTATCGGCAGTGCCGGTTTTTCCGGCCATGGAAATGCTATCCATCCTGGACGAACGTGCGGTCCCCATTTCCATAACTTCTTCCATCCCTTTCCTCACTACATCCACATATTCCGGCCGGATTGTAACTACATTCCTTTTACGGGTAAAATCGGTCCTGTTCTTTTCTGATCCAATAGCTCTAACAATATGAGGCGGATAAAACCATCCCCTGTTCGCCACCATGGTAGCATAATTCACCAATTGGAGAGGAGTAACTGTTATTTCTCCCTGCCCGATGGAAAGCGAACGCACCGTCATTGCATTCCAGTGACCTTTTCCATAAATCTTGTCGAAAAAGTCCGATGAAGGCAGGCTGCCCTTAACTTCATACGGAAGATCAGAATTCAGGGAGCGGCCAAACCCCATACTCAGGAGATGATTCCTCCATACATCGTATCGTTCCTTTATAGTGCCGTAATCCTGGTCACTCATGATTGCACGGAAAACCTGCCAGTGAAAAGGATTGCAGGATTGCTGGATAGCAGTATAAACATCCAGCGGGGTCTGGTGATTATGGGTGCATCGGATAGGTGATGAAGTTGGCCCCTGGCATGAAAAACGGGTCAAGGTTGTTATATCTCCTTCCTGTAACCCTATCATGTCATTTGCCATTTTAAATGTGGAGCCAGGTGGGTAGGTCCCGGAAATGGCACGGTTGAGCAAGGGTTTTACGGGGTCCTGGTTCAATAAATCAAAATTCTTACCCCTGACCCGGCCAACCAACAGGTTAGGGTCATAGGAAGGACTCGAAAGGAAACATAAAATCTCACCTGTTGAAGGTTCAATTGCAACAACGCTTCCCCTCTTGTTTTGCATGAGTAGTTCACCATAGGCCTGCAAATCCGCGTCAAGACCTGTATATAGGTCATTTCCCATCACAGCTGCAGTGTCGTACCTGCCATTCTCAAAACTTCCCACATCCCGGTTAAATACATCCACCATCCGGATTTTAAGTCCTTTTACCCCTCTTAATTCCTTTTCATAGGAACGTTCAATGCCGCTTATCCCGATGTAGTCTCCCTGCCTGTAATATTCATCCTTCCCAATCTGTTTTGGCGTTACTTCACCGATATATCCCAGGATATGTGCGCCTATAGATTGAGGATACTTTCGCAGGGTTCGAGGCTGAACAAAGAACCCCTGGAAACGATAAAGCTTTTCTTCAATATAGCCATAGGTTTCCTTGGAGATTTGCTTTTCAAATGCAGAAGCAAGAAAGGGAGAATACTCACGAGCTTTTCGCATGCGCTCAATAAATCCGGCTTTATCAATCTCGAGAAGACGGCACAACTCGGTAGTATCGAGGTCTTTGACCTGTTTTGGGACTACCATGAGATCGTAAACAGCCTCGTTATAAACGATCAGCTTGCCATTCCGGTCATAGAGCAATCCCCTGGCAGGGAACTGTGTAACATAACGAAGTACATTATTATTGGCTGAAAGGGTATAGCTGCGATCAATAACCTGGATATAAAATAACCGGACCAGGTAAATGAGTCCCATGGCAATAAAGGTCGTGACGATAACGATTTTTCGATCGGCATAAATACGACTAGCCATTGAGAATCAATTAGATAATTTAGTTTTACGGAATTTTGGATGAGAATGTCAAAAGTACGTTTTTAGTCTGATATTGCCATCATTACTATTGCCTCATACCAATTATCTGATAACTATCCACTGACAACTAATAACTAATAACTAACAACAGATAACCAATAACTTATAACATTTAACTTTTAACTAATAACCTATTTCCGCGTTCTATATCCATGCCCTCAGTTTATAATACCCTAGGGCAAAGAGTTCCCTGATTACCAGGATTTCATATTTCAGGTGATTCCAGAACTGGTAACGGATCTGTTTGTTTTGCCCGATGGGTGGTACCAGGGCATTCCCCTTCAGATCCTTATCCTTGAAGTAAAGATCATTTTCTTCAATTGAACTTTCAAAGGTGGGTAAGCCTTGTACGTTAGCAAAACCTGCTTTTTCAAAGGAGAGTATTGAGCGGTACATATGTTCTGGCGAGGTGACCAGGGCGATCGGCTGGTTAACAAACAGTTTTCCTGCATGCTCAGAAATATTCAGCGCTTGCTGGCGGGTATTGTGCCCGGCATTTTCGAAAATGACCCGGTTTTTACTGATCCCCCGCATAATAAGTTCCTGCCTCAGAAGACAAGGGGAACTGAGGCTGTCGGTGCTATCGCCGGGCAAGGCAACAATAATGGTCGACATTG
>Ga0079306_1000661_pt1 | contig 29167 bp, 20 predicted proteins | sample Methanotroph_Enr_FD_79181 | JGI IMG/M metagenome (GOLD analysis project Ga0079306, IMG submission 79181) | Enriched soil microbial communities from Old Woman Creek wetland in Ohio, USA - Methanotroph_Enrichment_5 | ecosystem: Environmental > Terrestrial > Soil > Wetlands | place: USA: Ohio...
CCTCGGAGGACGAGGCTTGCGTAAGCGCCGAGTCCGAGAGATGCAGGCGCGCGCACGGTGTGCGCGACGCCGGTTTTGCGTTCTGGCCCCTGCGGTAGGCCCCGACTTCGCATCTCGCGGTCCTATCCCCACGGTAGGCCGCCCGAACTTCAGCGGCCTACTCGGTTCCCCCGCTCCTATTTTACGTTCAGCGTGATGCCGGACGAGTGGGCGGCGAACTCGGGGGCGTACATCGACTGGATGACGGCCGCGCCGGTCTTGAAAGTTCCGGGCGTCGTCGGGCGCAGGCGGTACTTCAGGACGTACTCGCCGTGCGGCAGCCACTCCATGAAGAAGTTCGTCAGCGAATCCCGCGGTTCCTCGTAGCGCCCCAGCTGGTCCCACTGCCAGCCGCTGTTCAGGGTTTCCGCCTCGAAGCCCGCGGCCTTGGGATCCTTCAGGTGCACGTATTCGAACTGGCTGCGCGTGTTCACCGTCAGCTGCACCTCCACCTGGTCCCCCACCGACACCGTAGCCCCGTCGGAAAGCGGCTTCAGGGTATAATCGTTCCCCTCTTTTTCGCGCAGGAAATATTTCCTTGAGACGTTCATCATGCCCGCCGGGGATTCAGCCGCGGTCTTGTCGGTAGTATAAATGCCGGTGAAGGCGGCGAAGGCCAGCCCCGGGCCCTTCTTTTCGATGACCGGCGCCAGGTCTTTCTTCGTTATCTCGGCGCCGTACTTGGACCAGCGCAGCGGCTTCGCCACCCAGTCGAAAGGCTTCAGCTCCAGCGCCTCCGCCGTGTCCCCCCATTTCAGCGAGAAGTACTCCGGCTTGTCCAGGGAGCCCTTGGACTTCATCACGTCCAGCAGCGAGTAAATGGCGGCCGCCGAGGCTTTCGTGGATTTCCACTCGTTGGCTTTGCGGTTGAAAAGCAGCCAGCGCACCATCCCCGCGATCTTCGGGTCCTGCGGGCGCACCGCCAGCAGCGTCCTGAGTATGAAAGCGTGCTTCTCCACCGTGTCGTTGTACCAGAGCCAGGAGATCTTCTCCGGCGTCCAGTAGACCCCGGCGATATCGTCGGAGCGCGCTCCGTCCATAGCCCGGGCCAGGTAGCTCTCAGCCTTGGCTTTCTCGCCCAGCCGCAGGTAGACGTACGCGGCGTAGGCCTTGCCGAAAGCCGTCATAGCGTCCGAGTGCTTGTCGGCGTAATCGACCCAGGCCTTGGCGTAGGTCAGCGCGGTCTTGCTCTCCGGCCAGGACGCCGGGAAAGAGGTCGCGACATAGGCCGCGTAAAGCACCAGCGAAGTCTGCTCCGCTTCCGGCTTCAGATGCGCGGGGATCTCGCCCAGCACGTAGGCCAGCGCCTTCCTGGCCGTGTCCTGCGGCACGTCCACTCCGTAGCGCGAGGCTTCGGCCAGGCCTTCCAGCACGTAAAGCGTCATGTAAAGGTTGGGATGCCCGCCGGGGAACCAGGGGAAGGAGCCGTCGGGATACTGGTAGGCTTTCAGCTTCGAAAGCGCGTCTTCCTTCTCTCCCGCCACCACCTTCGGATCGAGCATGTCTACTACGGGCCAGGAGGACTCCCGGCCTTTGGATTCCTGCTCCCAGGGCGTTTCCATCAGGCTCATCAGCCGCACCGGGTTGTCCCGCTCCCAGGCCGGGGTAAGCGTGGTCCGCTTCGGGATCTTTGCCACCGAAGCGCGCAGCGCCGGGTATTTGTTATAGAAGCTGTTGGTGATCGCCAGCGGCACGTACCGGTTAAGCAGCTGCTCGGTGCACTCATACGGGTAATGCACCAGGAACGGCAGGCTGTTCAGCACGGTGAGGATCAGCTGCGGCTGGATCTCCAGGTGCAGGGATTCCACCTCGCGCGTCGGGTCGGCGGCTTCCAGCTCGGGCAGCCTGAACGTCTTGAAAGAATTCCCGTCGAGAGAAGCCACCTCGGAGGCTATCAGCCGCTCCCGGGAGGGCAGCACCGGCAGGTCGTTCTCCTGAGCGTCGGCGAGCGCTCCCGCCCGGGCCACAGCCCGCACTTTATAGGCGGCCGTGCCGCGCGGGGCCTCGATGTCCCAGTATAACGAAACCGTCCCGTTCGGCTTTACGGTAAAAGCTTTAGACAGGTCTTTCAGGCCGAACTTATCCTGCGAGGCCTCGCCGTCCCGCGTTACCGAAAGCGCGACTTCGCCCGAAAGCTCGCCGGCCGTGTCGTTGGTCACGACGGCGGTCAGGCGGGACTTGTCCCCCTCGCGGAAGAACCTGGGTATATCCAGGCGCACCATGAGGTCTTTTTTAGTTACGGCCTCGGCGCTGAAAGAGCCGCGCCGCGCGCCGCGGGTAAGCACGTACGAGCTGATCTTCCACGACGTGAGGCGCTCGGGGATGGTGAAGGAGAACCTGCCCAGACCTTTGTAGATCTTCAGCTGGGGATTGTAATAAGCCGTTTCGGAAAAGTCAGTGCGTGTTTTAACTTCGGGCTCGGAGCGGGCCGGGGCGCCGGGCGCCATTTCCGCCTTATCCTTTATCAGCCGCTTCAGACTTGCTACGGCCTGCGGAGCGGCGGCGGAAGGGGCATTCGCCTCGGCCAGGTTCGCCCCCGCTCCGGAAAGGCTCGCGTCCGCCATCCCAAGGCTTTCGCCGTCGAAGGCCAAGCCCTTGGCCATAGTCTCCCTGATAGCGCCCCGGAAACCGCCCCGGCCGTAAAGCCTTGAAGAGCCGATGCGCAGCGAGGCCAGCCGCTCCTCGGCGATCGACGCCCTGAAAGCGTCCAGCATGCGCTGTATGAGCCCGGTCCGGATCGGGAGGCCCACAGTATAGGGAACGAACAGCGACCCCCAGCCTTCGCCGGAGGAACGCCGGGCGGGATAAAGAGAATCGCCCCAGAAGCCGGCGTCGCGGCCGTAATACTCCAGGGACCTGTCGAAGATCTTCACCAGCGCCTCGCCGAAAGCGGGCTTGCCCGAGGAATCCTTCGCTTTAAGCAGCCAGGAGACTTTCTGTCCCGGCGCCAGCGTTTTGTCGTAATCGAGCGACAGGGAAAGCTCCTTGTCCTTGAGCGGCACGTCCGCCCCGTCCATGGCCGAATAAACCTTGAAATCCCCGGCCCCGAACCAGCGGAGGCCGAAGCCGCCGCGGTGCTCGCGGCCCACCTTCAGGCTGAAGATCGACAGGCCGCCGGCCTGCACCGTCTCGCGGGAGAGCATGAACCCTCCGGCGAGGATCTCGGCGTATTTAACGCCTTTCAGCGCCGAGGCGCCGATAAGGGCCCTGGCCGTTTCCCCGGCCTGGTAGGAGGAGTGCTCGAACAAGGCCACCGGCGGCAGCTTAAGCGCCGCGTTCTTCCGGCTGTCCATCGACGCCGAGATCACGATAATCTGAGCCTCGCTCTCGCCGCCCCAGGGGTCCCTGGCCTTAAGTTTAAGGCGGTAAACCCCGGGCGCGAGCGCCTTGAGATCTACCCTGGCCGCAGCCGACTTAAGGAATTCCACCTTGCCCTTCACGGCCAGCGGGCCGTCGGGAACCTGGCTGAAAGACTGCTCAAGGGAAGGATTGGCGCCGAAGTAGCCCCATTCCCGGCGGCCTTCGTCGCCCGGCGGAGCCTTCTCCAGCCGGTAAAGCGCGTATTCACCCTCCCCACCCTGCTGCACGTCGTTCAGGTCCATCAGTTTGACATTGACGCGGGCAGGCTGCTCCGGAGTAAAGAACCCGGCTTCCGCGCTGAGGTCGAACAGGTAGGCCTTCGCTCCCGCCCTGTAGGCGCGGGAATCCGTGATGGTGCGGCCGCCGGCGTCGCGGGCCTCCGCTTCCACCTGGTAAGAGGAAGGATAATCCTTGTAAGCCTCGTTCTCCGCCTGCGGGGTAAAGCTGAAACTGAACCGCCCGTCGTCGCCGGTCTTAATATCGCCCGCCGCCACTTCGGTGGCCCCCGAAGCCCCGTAGAACCAGGCCCAGTACCGGCAGTACCACGGGATATAGCGGGAGCGGGTCACGCGGTATTTGACCGCGGCCCCTGGGACCGGCGAGCCGAAGTAATATTTTACGTCGCCGGTTATTTCCGCCTTCTCGCCGTAGCGGTAAGGCTTCTTCGCCTCGGCGAGCTTCACCTCGAATTCGGGGCGCTTGTATTCTTCCACGCCGAACCGGGCGGAGCCGGAGAAATGGTGCCCGTACTCGTTTATCTGCGCGGTGACGGTATACCCGCCGAGCAGGCGGCCCTCGGGGATCTTGAAAGAGTCGGCGGCGCTGCCCAGGCCGGTGATCGGAAGGGTCTTCTTATAAACTTCCTGCCAATTAGGGTCCCGCGCCGTTATTTCCAGCGCCGCCTTCCCGTCGTAGACCCTGAAGCCGCGCGGCTCGCGCAGCAGGGCGGTGGCCTTGAACTTAACTTCCTGCCCCGGCCTGTAAACGGGACGGTCCGTCTCCACGAAGACGTTCACGGGCTGGGGAACGTTCAGACCGGCCGAAGCCTGCGTGTTCCAATAGGCGTAAGCCCCGCCGCTGCTGAGCAGCGGGTCGATGGAAAAATATTCGTTCGACGGATAGGTGACGGTGAAGCCCTGGCTGAAAAGGGCCGCGCCGTCGGCGCCGGTCTTCAGGGCCGTCCTGCCCCAGGAACCGGTGTGCGAGTAATGATAAAAAGCGTCTATATCGGCGCCGGGCAGCGGCCTGCCGGTAAGCGCGTTCACGGCGTAAAGCCGGAATATATCTGAAGCCGCTTCTCGCGACGGGAGGGCGGGATCGTACAGGAAATCCTCCGGGTCGCCTTTGACGCCGGAAGTTCCCAGCAGGAAAATGTCGGTGATGTTCAGGGTGACGGCTTTCAGCATGGAGGAGCCGTCCTCGAAGCCGCTGTCGCCGGAAGCGATAACTACGTAAAGCCCTTTTTTGAAGGGCGGAGAGAAAACTTCCTGGTCCTTGTACTGGTACGGGGCCGGGTAATCCACTTTCTGCTGCCAGATAATGTCCGCGCTTTTTCCGAGGAAGCTCCTTACCGCATCCTGCTGCAGATACTTCACGCGCCCCCAGCTCTGGTCGCCGTAGGTGCCGATGGTGGAGAGTTCGCCGGGCGAGGTCTTATAGGCCCTGAAATAAATTACCGGCAGGTTGCGGGCGTTGACCTTGAGGGTCCTGGCGCCGGGAGGCGGGGCGAAGGAAGCCGAAAGCTCCAGCGCCGGCATTTCTATCTCGGCCCGCATTTTCTTGCAGAGCGAAGCGGGCTTCGTCCTGGGGGCTTCCCCCTCCGCCTTCCCGCAAAGCTCGACGGCCGATTTAAAGTCCTGCTCGTCCTGCCGCATGGCCGCCGCATGATAGAAAGCCCAGCCCCGGCCCAGCGCCGTTTTGAACGAGGAGGCCCAGCCCTGCAGGGTCTGGATCGCCTTAGCCCGCAGTTTGGCGGCGTCATATCCCGCCACCCGGTCGCTGTGCTCGAACGGGATCAGCAGGCGCTGCAGCCGCCAGTACTCGCGGGCGAAATTCAGCTCGGAGGAGCTCATCCCGGCGGCGTCCTCGAAAAGGGCGGCCGCTTTAAGCGCGGCCGGCGCGGAGGCGCTGTAATCGGCCTTGTAGGAAGGCTCCACGAACTTCTCCGCCGGGGGAAGGGCGCCGGAGCGCTCGCTCTCGCCCAGCAGGTAATCCGTCCAGCGCAGGACGGCGAAATCCCAGACAGTGGGCGTGTAGGCCAGTTCGGCGCCTTTGAGGTCCATGAAATAGTCCTGGCCCTCGAGCCGGTACTTGAGCAGTTCCCCCCTCAGGTCCCAGAGCGAGTTATAATCGGCCTCTATCAGGCCGCGCCACTGGGCGTAGGTCAGTTTGGTGACGTCTTTCACGCCTTTCTGCACGTCGGCGGGCAGGGAATAGCCGTACTGCTGCAGGAACTGCCGCCCCGTCTCGGCCCGAAGCAGGAGGAACCTGCCCTGCCAAAGAGGGTCAGGCGGCAGCTTCATGTCCGCCAGGCGCTGGGCGGCTTCGCCGTAGCGGAACAGCAGGGCTTCGCACTCGGCGGAGCGGTAGAGGGCTTTAAGCCCCTCTTCGCCGCCGGCGGCGGCCGCGCTCGAGTAGATGGTCAGCGCCTCCTGATAAAGGTTTTTGGCGAAGGACTGGTCGGCCTTCTTCAGGTCCGCGGCCCCGTACGCGAAGCACGGAAACAGGAGTATGGCGATAAGTATCTTCATTTTGTCCCCCGGCGTGATTATTTGAATTCCCCCAGCAATATTTGTTCGAGCTCCAGCTCGACCCCGGTCTTCTCTTTGACCCTCGCGCGCACTTCGCCCATAAGGGCGTAGATCTCGGCCGCCGTGGCGCCGCCGGAGTTTATGATGAACCCGGCGTGCTTGGCGGAAACTTCCGCCCCGCCTATCTTGTACCCCTTGAGCCCTGCGGCGTCTATCAGGCGCGAAGCGTAATCCCCCGGCGGGCGCTTGAAGACGCTGCCGGCCGACGGATAATCCAGGGGCTGCTTCACTTCGCGGGCCGCCAGCACGCAGGACCGGTCCTGAAGCAGCGCCGCGCGATCCCCCGGTCCGAACTCGAACCTGGCCGACAGCAGGGTAAGGCCGTCCACCCCTTCCACCCGGCGGTAGCCGAACTTCATATCTTTTTTAAGCAGCCTGACAGGCTCGCCGGCGGTGTCGAAAGCCTCGATCGAAACCAGGCGGTCGAAAGTTTCCTGCCCGAAGGCGCCGGCGTTCATCCGCAGCGCCCCGCCCACCGAGCCCGGGATGCCGGACGTTTTCTCGAAACCGGCCAGGCCGCTCTCCGCCGAGAGCCGCGCCACCTCGTCCCAGAGAACGCCGGCCTGGGCAGTAATTACGCCGGCGGAAACCTCTATTTTCGAAAGCCTCTCCGTCAGCGCGGTAACGCCGGGCAGGCCCTTATCGCTCACCAGCACGTTGGAACCCCGCCCCAGCACCAGCAGCGGCGAGGCGTGGGCGCGGCACCAGCCCGCCAGCCAGAGAAGTTCTTCGGCGTCGGCGGGCTTCAGCAGAACTTCCGCCCTGCCCCCGGCGCGGTAGGTGGTGAACGTCTTCGCCGGTTCGTCGAAATAACAGTTCCCGCCGAATTTAGCCTTGAGCTCGCCGTAGTCAGACATTGATAGCAGCCCCCTTGAAGTTCGGTCCCCTCTCTTTCCGCCCGACCAGGTACACCCCCGCCAGTATGAGCACCCCCCCGGCGAAAGCCGAAGGCGCCGCTTTCTCGCCGATAAAAAGATAGGCGGACAGCAGCGTGGAAAAAGGTTCGAGATAGATGAAATAGGAGGACTTCACAGGGCCGAGCCCCTCCACGGAGTTGTTCCAGAAAAGATAGGCGAGCGCCGAGGAAAGCACCGACACATAGGCCAGGCTGGCCCAGCCGCGCGGGCTGAGAGCGGCGAACTCCGAGGCCCCGCCGCGAAGCAGCCAGGCCGGCAGGACGCTCGCGAGCGCCACCAGCATGGTGAGCGTGGTCACCTTGGCCTGGGGCCAGGAGGTAAGCCACTTCTTCGTCAGGATCACATAAACAGCCCAGGCCATGCAGGTGCTCAGGAAGATCAGGTCGCCGCGCGTGGAGGGCAGCGAGAAAGCTCCGGTGCCGGCCTTGGAGAAAACGACCAGCAGCGTGCCGGAGCACCCGAGGAGGAAAGCGGCCATTTTGAAAGCGCCTATTCTCTCGCCGAGCACGGCCATCAGCCCCGCCACCAGTATCGGGGTGGAAGCTATCAGCCAGCCCGCGTGCGAAGCCTGCGTATATTCAAGCGCGTAGGCCTGCAGATACTGCTGCGCGGAAACGCCGAGGATGGAAAGGATCAGCAGCCGCCAAAGATAGTCCGGCTTGAAATCCGAAACCTTGAGCTTCGAACCGCTGAGCGGCACCAGCAGCAGCACGCCCACCAGCGCCCTGAAAGTTATTATAGAAAGCGGCGACAGTTCCGTAACCAGGTGCTTAGTGAAGGGATAAGCTCCCCCCCACACTACGGTGGCGAACACGACCTGGAAGTAAAGCCAGTTGTTTTTTTTAGCAGTGTCCATTTATTGACGAACCAAGGCGCGCAAACAGCGAACGGAGGGTCGGCCGGGAGTATGGGTTCGGCGGGGCCTCCCGGAGCCCGACGCTTGCGTAAGCGCGGAGGGCGAGGGAGGAGGGGCGAGCACGGTGTGCGAGACCCCGTCCCCGACGGGCCCATACTCCCGGCCGACCCGACTGGGCTACCCTGCGGTCTTATTCCCGAAGTTTCCGATCTCTTACCAAAAAGCAAAAGCGGGCGGCGGCATTGATCCGCCGCCCGCCTGATACGATTTTATTTCGACAGGACTTTCTTAATGCGCTTGAACGCCCAGTCAATCTCTTTCTTCGTGATCACCAGGGGCGGCGCGAAGCGGATGACGTGGTCATGAGTTTCCTTCGCCAGCAGGCCCAGCGCCATCAGCTGCTCGCAGTACGAGCGCGCCGGCACGTCGAGCTCGACGCCTATCAGCAGGCCTTTACCGCGCACTTCCTTGATGTGCTTGCCCTTGATCGAGCGAAGCTTCTCCATGAAATACTGCCCCATCTCGTAGGACTGCTCCACCAGCTTCTCCTCGACGATAACCTTCAGCGCCTCGCGCGAAACCGCGCAGGCCAGCGGGTTGCCGCCGAAAGTGCTGCCGTGGTCGCCCGGATTGAACACCCCGAGGATGGCCTTGGAAGCCACCACCGCGGACATCGGCATCACGCCGCCGCCCAGCGCCTTGCCCATGATCAGCATATCCGGCTTAACGTTCTCGTAATCGCAGGCGAACTTCTTGCCCGTCCGGCCGAAGCCGGTCTGGATCTCGTCGGCCACGAAGAGCACGTTGTTGGCGCGGCACAGCTCGCTGGCGGCTTTAAGATAGCCCGCCGGAGGCACTATGATGCCCGCCTCGCCCTGTATGGGCTCGACGATGAAAGCGACCGTGTTCGGGTTGATAGCGGCCTTCAGGGACTCGATGTTCCCGTATTCCACCACCTTGAAGCCCGCGGTGAACGGCCCGAAGCCGTCCTTGTACTGCGGCTCGGTGGACATGGCCACGATGCTGATCGTGCGGCCGTGGAAGTTGTTGGTCGCGCAGATGATCTCCGCTTTATCGGCCTGCACGCCCTTCACCTTGTAGCCCCACTTGCGCACGGCTTTCAGCGCGGTCTCTACGGCTTCCGCGCCGGTGTTCATCGGCAGCACCATCTCGTAGCCGGTGAACTCGCAAAGTTCCTTGAAGAACGGGCCGATCTGGTCGTTGTTGAAAGCGCGGGAAGTGAGCGTCACCTTCTTGGCCTGCTCGGTCAGGGCCTTCAGGATCCGGGGATGCCGGTGCCCGTGGTTCAGCGCGGAGTAGGCGCTGAGCATGTCCATATACCTTTTACCTTCGGGGTCCTTAACCCATACGCCCTTCGCCTGCGAGATGACGATCGGCAGCGGGTGATAATTATTGGCGCCGTAATGCTCGGCCATTTCTATGAATTTCTGGCTCTCGGTATTCTGGGTCTGATTTGGTTCCATGGTGATCTCCTTAACTGCTCGGCTGGATTGCCGGACCGCAGACAGCTTGGGCGCGGCCTTAAAAAGGCCGGCCGCCGCCTAGCGGGATACTACTTAAAACTTAGCGCCGGCCCCGAGGGAATAACCGGTCTGGCCGTGCAGCACGTTGTAGGCGCCGTAGACATAGAGCAGCGGCAGCGGGGATAAGCGCACGCCGACCGTATAGCGGGGCTTGGAGATAGTGCCGGAAAGCCCGCTGAAGCCCGGGACGTTCTTAACTTCCACCTTGGTCCTGTCCAGGCCAACGCCGACATAGGGCTTTATCACCGGGATGTCGAAAGAGGCGGCCGCGTCCAGCGACATATGGGTGCCTTTGAAGAAGTCGTAGTTTATCACGTCGTAGTAGGCCGACACGGAGAGGTCGGGGATGAACTTGGTCAGCGTGCCGCTTTTAAGCAGCGGGTAGCGCAGGCCGCCGCCGATGATGGAGAAGCCGGAGTAGCCGGTGGCGCGCACCATCACGTCGGCGCCTATCAGGGGCAGGGCCACGCCCGCGTGGGCCAGGGCGACGCCGAAAGTCTTCACGCCGGCGTCGCGCAGGATGCGGTTGTCGACGCTGGGCTTGGCCTGCAGGGTAGCGGCGAGGCCGGCCTCGAAACCGGGAAAGCCTATGGCGCGGCCCGAGTTGAAGTCGTTGCCCCCGATCAGCCCGCCCAGGTCCGCGGCGAAAGGCTTAAGATAAGCGTCCTGAACGTTGGTCTTGAACTTGGAAAAGGGGTCGGCTTTAACCCCGGCGGACAGCAGCGGCAGCAGACAAAGCGAAAGTATCAGTTTTTTCATTTTATTCTCCTTGAAAGCGGGCTAACCACCCGCCTGTCTACATTATTACAAAATAATAATAATAATAAAACCCCTTCCAAGCTGACCGGCGGCCGGCCAAAGCCGGAATTCTTTAAGCACGGACGCGGCTCCGGCGGGAACCGCCTGCCGGAAAGCCACTTTTGCTATCATTGTATTATGAACTTCCTGCCTGTCACCCCCGAAGAGGTGAAAAAGCTGGGTTGGGACTATGTTGACGTAGTCCTGGTCACCGGCGACGCCTACGTGGACCATCCCTCTTTCGCCATGGCCCTGGTCGGCCGGGTCCTGGAGGCGGAAGGCCTGCGGGTGGCCATCCTGTCGCAGCCGCGCTGGGAGAACTGCTCGGACTTCAGGAAGTTCGGCCGCCCCCGCCTGTTCTTCGGCGTTTCCGCCGGGAACATGGACTCGATGATAAACAAGTACACGCATAACCGGAAGACCCGGTCCACCGACGATTTTTCCCCCGGCGCGGTCCCCGGCAGGCGGCCGGACAGGGCCACTATAATCTATTCCCAGCGCGCCCGGGAAGCCTACCCCGACGCCCCGATAGTCATCGGCGGCATCGAGGCGACCATGCGCCGTTTCGCCCATTACGATTATTGGTCGGACAAGGTGCGCAAAAGCGTGCTGCTGGACTCCAAGGCCGACCTGCTCGTTTACGGCATGGGCGAGCGCCAGGTGCGCGAAATTGCCTCCCGCCTGAACGCCGGTGAAAAAATTTCCGGCCTCAGGGACATACGCGGCACGGCCTACCCGCTGGGCGCGAAAGAAACCGCCGAACTGAACGTGCCCGGCGCCCTGGAGCTCCCTTCCGCCGGCGAGGTGGCCGGCGACAGGGTGAAATTCTCCACGGCCACGCGCCTTATTTACGAGGAGTCCAACCCCTTCAACGCGAAACCGCTCGTCCAGAAAAGCGAAGGCCGCGCCGTGGTGCAGAATCCCCCCGCCCTGCCGCTGACCACGGAGGAAATGGACGCGGTCTACGGCCTGCCTTTCACCAAGCGCGCCCACCCCTCGTACAAAGAGCCCATTCCCGCCCTGGAGATGATCAAGGACTCCATCGTCATCCACCGCGGCTGCTTCGGCGGCTGCGCCTTCTGCTCGCTCACGCTGCACCAGGGCCGCTTCATCCAGAGCCGGAGCGAAGCCTCCGTCGAAGACGAAGCCCGCCGGCTGCTTGAGACCCCCCGCCACCCCGGCAACATCTCCGACCTCGGCGCCCCGTCGGCGAACATGTACCGGATGGGCGGCAAGGACATGGAAGTCTGCCGCCGCTGCAAAAAACTTTCGTGCCTGCACCCGGTTATCTGCCCGAACCTTGACACGGACCATAAGCCGCTCCTGTCGCTGATGCGCAGGATCAGGACCGTCAAAGGCCTGAAAAAAGCTTTCGTGGCCAGCGGCATCCGGATGGACCTGGCCCTGAAGTGCGGCGAGTATATTTCGGAGATAGCGCGCTTCCACACCGGCGGCCAGCTCAAAGTAGCCCCGGAGCACATCTCCCCCAAAGTGCTTTCCGTAATGAAGAAGCCCTCCGTCGAGGTCTTCAAGGAATTCGCCGACAGGTTCCTGGCCGAGTCGAAGAAAGCCGGCAAGGAGCAGTACCTGGTGCTGTACTTCATTTCCGCCCACCCCGGCTCGACGCTCGCCGACATGGCGGAGTTGGCCCTCTTCCTCAAAGAGCGCCGCATCCGCCCGCAGCAGATCAACGATTTCCTGCCCGCCCCGATGGAGCTGGCCACCTCTATTTATTTCACCGGCCTGGACCCGTTCACCCTCGAACCGGTCTATGTCCCCAAAAAAGAAACGGAGCGCCGCATGCAGCGTGCGCTCCTCCAGTATTACAAGCCCGAGAACAAACCCCTCATCATCAAAGCCCTGCGCGAGATCAACCGCCCCGATCTTCTGAAAAAACTGCTCAGCCAGTAACGGTAACGCGGGTTTGCCGCGGGGGCCGGGTTAGCAAAACCTTCTTGAGCCCGACGCTTGCGTAAGCGCGGAGGGCGAGAGGTGAGTGAGGGCACGGTGTGCCCGAACGCGTTTTGCGTTCCGGCCCCCGCGGCGAACCCAAACCCACAATGGATTATTTCCCCAGGTGGTGCTTCTTCACGAAATCTATCAATTCCAGGCCGTAGAGGGAGACCTTCTCGGCCCCCAGCCCGCGCACGGCGTGCAGGTCTTCCAGCGACTTCGGCTGTGAAAGCGCCACGCGCTCCAGCACGTCGTTGCCCATGATGGCTTCCGGCAGCATATTGCGCCTGATGGCGATCTCTTTGCGCCACAGTTTCAGGTTCTTAAAGCGGTTCTTGACCGTCTCGAAATAGGCGCGCTTCTCTCTCGAGATCTCGCGGCGCGGCACCTGGTACTCCGGGGCCTTCAGCCCCTTCTGCAGGGCCTCGCGTATCCACGCGCCGTGGTTGGACAGCACATAGCCGCTCACGCCTTTAAAGATAGAAAGATTATGCAGCCCCTCGCGCGGCGCCACCGACAGGCGCAGCATCAGGTCCTCGCTGATTATCTTGAAAGGCGGGGCGTTGCGCTTTATCGCGGCCACTTCGCGCGCGAGATAAAGTTCGCGCAGCACGGCCAGGCCGCGCCCGTTAAGCTGCTTGGCGCTTTTCAGCGCCAGGAAGCCGCTCTCGTCGAAACGCATCGGCTGCGGCTCTATCTTGCAGATCTGCGCGAACTGGCCCATCGCTTCTTCCAGGCGCCCTTTCTTCTCCAGCTCCACGGCCAGGAGGTCGCGAAGTGTTTTCAGGTAGATCGTATCCCCGGCCGCGTAATCCAGCATCTCCTTGGTAAGCGGCCTGCGGCCCCAATCGGCCTTCTGGAACTTTTTGTTCATTTCCGCGCCGATGTACTCCTTGACCATGTTGTCCAGGCCGCACTTGATTATCCCCAGGTATTTCGCGGCCACCATCACGTCGAAAATATTGACGAAGGTGCAGCCCATCGCCGCCTTGAAGACCCTGATGTCCGAATCCGCGGAATGGAAGATCTTTTCCACGGCCGGGTCGGCGAAAACGGGGAGAATGGACTTTATGTCCACCGCGAGAGTGTCTACCACGGCGTTAATGCCCTCGCCGGTAAGCTGCATCAGGCAGAATTTTTCCTTATAGGCGTAGAGGCTGTTGGATTCCGTATCTATCGCTATATATTTGTGTTTCGAGAGCAGGGCGGCCAGCTCGTCGAATTCTTTCTGGGTGTCAATGAAGATATAACTCATATATAGATGATAGCAAAGGAAGGCAACTCAAGGCCAAAAATAATCGGGGCCGGTCCCCCGCCCGCCGGCACCGGGTCAAGTTGCGTTCCAGCGCGTTCTGTTGCTATCATTTTCAGCAGATGCCCACCCTGATCTTCAATAAACCCTACGGCGTGCTTTCCCAGTTCACCCGCGAGCACGGGCACAGTTCGCTCGGCGATTTCAGCCTGCCCGCGGGGGTCTATCCCGCCGGACGCCTGGACCACGACAGCGAGGGGCTGCTGCTGCTGACCTCCGACGGCTCCCTGCAGGCCAGGGTGGCCGACCCCCGGCACAAAATGCCCAAGACCTACTGGGCGCAGGTAGAGAAGGAGATCACGGAAGAGGCCGTTTCCAGGCTGCGCGCGGGGCTCACGCTTAACGACGGAGCCACCCTGCCCTGCGGGGCCCGCGTCCTGCCGGACCCGGGTCTTCCCGCCCGGACCCCGCCCATACGCTTCCGCAAGACCGTGCCGACCTCCTGGGCCGAGATCGTATTGAAGGAAGGACGCAACCGCCAGGTCCGGCGCATGCTGGCCGCCGTCGGGTTCCCCGTACTGAGGCTTATCCGCCGGGCCATAGGCCCGCTCACGCTGGAAGGCCTGGAGCCGGGCCAATGGCGCGAACTCACGGCAAAAGAAATTAAAGATCTGAAGGGCAGAGATTAAAGTGCGGAATTCACCACAGGGTGGAGCGAAGCGACACAATTCAACTGTATCGAACAGGACACAGAGAGAGATGAGAACAGACGGAGAATTCATTTTTTAACTCTTATTCTCTCTTCCCACCTCTTCCCCCTCTGTGTCTCTGTGGTGAATTTCTTAGTTTAGTTTTCTTAAGGAGATATAAAAAATGTCCATCCCTCCGCGCATAGGTTTTATCGGGCTCGGCATAATGGGCCGGGCGATGGCGATGAGCCTGGTGAAGGCCGGCTTCCAGGTTTCTGTCTACAACCGCACCCGCGAGCGAACCATCGAATTCGCCGACCTGGGCTGCGAAGTGGCGGCCACGCCGCGCGCCCTCGCCAAGATGGCCGACACGGTGATAACGATGGTCTCCGACCCGGCGGCCATGGAAGCCGTCATCGAAGGCCCGGAAGGAGTAGCCTCGGCTTTCTCCGGCGGCAACACGCTTATCAATATGAGCACCCTCTCGCCGGATTATACGGCGGCCCTGGCCAAAAAGTGCTTCCTGGCCGGCGTGAACTTCCTGGACTGCCCGGTCTCCGGCTCCAAAGGCGCCGCGGAGGGCGGGCAGCTGGTGATCCTCGCCGGAGGAGACAAGGCCATCCTCGAAAAATTCACCCCCGTCCTGAAAGCCATGGGCCGCGCCGTGGTTTACGCCGGCCCGGTTCCCTCGGGCACCGCGCTGAAGCTTTGCATAAACCTGATAGTGGCCCAGCTCACCACGGCGCTGGCCGAGTCCGCCGCCCTGGCCCAGGCCCAGGGCCTGGCCCCCGAACTTATTTTCGAGACGCTCGCGCACAACCCGGCCCTCAACTGCGGCTATTTCGACCTGAAAAAGAACAACATCCTGAAAAGGGACTTTTCGCCGGCGTTCCCGCTGAAGCATATGCTCAAGGACGCCAGGTTCATGCTGGCCGAGGCCAAAAAGAAACAACTTTCCCTCCCCGTCACTACGGCCGTGGAAAAGCTGATGGAGAAATCCTATAATAGCGGTTACGGGGACAAGGACCTCAGCGTGGTGCTCAGGAACCTGGCCGAACCGCTGGAGTGACGGAGAAAACCATGACACGTGAAAAGATAGCCGCGACCATCCTCTCCTGGCACGAGTTCCGGCAGAAGCACCCGCTGATAAGCATAATCCTCTCCCTGCTGATGCTGGCGGCCTGCGCCGGCGGCATTTACCTCGTGCTGAAATCCCCTCTTCTCAGGATCACCTGCTTCACCGGCGGCTGCGGCGCCAGCTGACGCGGCCGCAGAACCCGCCCCAGGCCTAGGCCTCCCGCGCTTTCCCCGCCCCCCCGCCTTTAGCGGCGCCGCTGCCCGCCTCTTGCGCCGCCCCCCGCTATTTTGCTATTGTTAGTCTTAGCTAACTTTCTTAGCGATGACTAACTTTAGGAAGGCACATGAAACTCCTTTCCCCCAGTCTCGAAGATTACCTTGAAGCGGCCTACACGCTGAGCCTCAAGGACGGGTTCGCCCGGGCCTGCGGCATAAGCCGCCTGCTCAAGGTCTCGAAGCCTTCCGTCAGCTCCGCCGTGAAAACCCTGGCCGCGCGCGGCCTCCTGGAATACGAGCGCTACGGCTATATCCGGCTTTCCCCCGCGGGAGTGGAGGCCGGGGCCGAGATCTCCGGCAGGCACGCGCTGCTCAAGGATTTCTTCGTGACCGTCCTGGCTATGGACGAAGAACAGGCGGAGCTCGACGCCTGCAGGGCCGAGCACGCGTTAAGCCAGGACGCCCTGAAGCGCGTAGGGGCGCTCGCGGTCTTCCTCAAGGCCCCCGCGCGCCGCGGGGTCCTGCGCGCCGCCAGGGCCGCCGGGAGGAAAGCCCGATGAGAACCTCCCCCGCTATCACGCTGCTCTCCATGCGCGAAAAGGAGACAGGCTACATACTCGAGGTCTCCGGCGGGCCGGAATTCCAGAACAAGCTTAAGGCCATGGGCCTCTACGCCGGCAGGCAGATCATAAAGCGCTCGCCCGAAAACTCGGGCGGCCCCGTCGTGGTGGAGGTGATGGGCACAAAGGTGGCGCTGGGCCGCGGCATGGCCGGGAAGATCTCCGTAAAGGTCAGGTCGCGCCGCCTCCTGCTGGCGGGCAATCCCAACGTCGGGAAGAGCGTGGTGTTCTCCCGCCTGACCGGCCTGGAGGTGATCTCCTCCAACTATCCCGGCACTACCGTCGGCTATACCGCCGGGAACACTATCCTGGCCGGCGAGCGGTTCTCCATCGTGGACGTGCCCGGCGCTTACAGCCATTCCGCCACCAACAAAGCGGAAGAGGTCGCCTCCAGCCTTTTGGCCGAAGCCGACAAGGCGCTTATCCTGAACGTCGTGGACGCCACCAACCTGGAGCGGAACCTCTTCTACACGCTCGAGCTGACCGGCCTGGGCGCGCCTATCGTGATCCTCCTGAACAAATGGGACATCGCCCGCCGCCGGGGCGTGCTCATCGACGCCGCGGCCCTGGAGAAGCAGCTGGGCGTGCGGGTGATCCCGTTCGTGGCGACCACCGGCGAAGGGCTCACCGGGCTGAAAAGCGCCGTGGAAGACTTCAACGCCGGGCGCCTGCCCTCCCCCGCCAGCGTGCCCGCCGGGCCCGACGAGAAATGGAAGCTGATAGGCCGCATCTCGGCGGGCTGCCAGAAGATAGAGCACAAACACGCGACGCTCATGGACAGGCTCGAGGACATCACTTCCACCCCGTCCACCGGCCTGCCTTTCGCCGCCGCCGTAATGCTGGCCGTCTTCTGGACCATACGCTTCGCAGGGGAAGGCCTGATCAACCACGTCCTGGACCCGCTCTTCATCCACGCCTGGCTGCCGCTGGCGAAAGGGGCGCTGTCAGGCCTCGCGGAGGGAAGCTTCCTGAAAGTCCTGCTGCTGGGCGTTACGCCCGTCCCGATGGAATCTTTCGGCCTGCTCACCACGGGCCTCTATATCCCTTTCGTCACGGTCCTCCCTTACATAATTTCCTTCTACGCGGCCCTCGGGCTGCTCGAGGACATCGGCTATCTTCCGCGGCTCGCGATAATGCTCGACAGCTCGATGCACCGCCTCGGACTGCACGGCTACGGGACCATACCGCTCATGCTGGGGCTGGGCTGCAAAGTTCCGGCCATACTCGCCACGCGCGTGCTCGAAACCCCGCGCGAACGGGTGATAGCGACGGCACTGACGCTGGCGCTGGCGCCCTGCATGCCGCAGACCGCCATGATCCTCAGCATCCTTTCGCCTTATCCTTTCAGGTACACGCTGGCGGTCTTCGCGGCCATCGCCGCCGCCGGCATCGCCAGCTCGATGCTGCTCAGCCGCCTGCTCAAGGGGGAGACCCCCGAGCTCTTCCTGGAGATCCCCCCCTACCAGACGCCCTGCGCTCCGATACTGGCGAAGAAGCTGTATTTCCGCGTAAAAGACTTCCTCCTCGAAGCGGTGCCCATGATAATACTGGGCGTGCTGGCGATAAACCTGCTGGAACTGAGCGGCGTTCTCGGCGGGCTCTCGGAATTTTTCAAGCCCGCCGTTACGGGGCTGCTCGGCCTGCCGCCGGAAACCGTCTCGGTCATGACGCTGGGCTTCCTGCGCAAAGACGTTTCCATCGCCATGCTTACCCCCTTCGCGCTGTCCCCCGGCTCCCTCGTGGTGGCCAGCGTCTTCCTGAGCCTCTACCTGCCCTGCCTCGGCGGGTTCATGGTGAGCATGAGGGAGCTGGGCGCCAAAGACGCGGCGAAAGTATTCGCCATGAACTTCGCGGCGGCCCTGCTCTTCGCCTCCGTTTTGAATCTGCTCGTAAGATTCCTATAATTACCAGAGCCGCGGAGCGAGGAATTCAAAGGACGCTAAATGGGTTTTTTCAGGGACATGAAGGCCGGGCTTACCCGCAACGTGACCTTCCTGGGCGTGGTAAGCGGGCTGACGGACATCTCCAGCGAGATGCTCTACCCCATAGTTCCCATTTTCCTGACCACGGTGCTCGGCGCCCCGATGCACGTGGTCGGCCTCATCGAAGGCGTGGCGGAATCCACGGCCAGCTTCATGAAGATAATCGGCGGGCGCCTCTCGGACAGCTGCGGCAAACGCAAGCCCTTCGTGGTGGCGGGCTATTCCCTCTCCGCCCTGGCCAAACCTATCCTGGCGCTGGCGGCCAGCTGGCACTTCGTGCTCTTCTCCAGGTTCATCGACCGCCTGGGGAAGGGAGTGCGCACCTCGGCCCGCGACGCGCTCATCGCCGGTTCCACGGACAAAGCCCACTGGGGCAAAGCTTTCGGCTTCCACCGGGCCATGGACACCATGGGCGCCGCCCTGGGGCCGCTGGCGGCGCTCGCGATGATCCACTACATGCCGGCGGGCAAGCCTGACTACCGCTTCATTTTCCTCGTCGCCTTCGTCCCGGCCGTGCTGGGCGTGCTGGTCCTGGCGTACTTCGTAAAAGAGATCGCCCAGGCCCCCAAAGATCCCGCCGCCGCGCCGGCCGTCCGGGTCCCGATGAGCCGCGACTTCAAGATCTTCACGGCGCTCTACGCCATCTTCGCCATAGGCAATTCCAGCGACGTCTTCCTGATCATGAAGGCGAAGACCATGGGGCTCACCGTCACGCACGTGATCCTCGCCTACGTCGGCTATAACCTGGTGTACGCCTTCCTGGCCGCCCCGGCGGGGTGGATCTCCGACAAGCTGGGCAAGGTGAAGACCATGGTGTTCGGGTTCCTGGTGTTCTCGGCCGTCTACCTGGGCTTCGCCCTGGCCACCCGGCAGTGGATGGTCTGGGTCTTGTTCGCGCTTTACGGCTTCTACGGCGCTTTCAACGAGGGCGTCTCCAAGGCGATGGTGGCGCACCTGAGCTCCGGCGAGAACCGCGCCTCGGCGATGGGCTATTTCCAGGGGACCCTGGGCTTCCTTACTTTCATAGCCAGCTATATGGCCGGCCTGCTGTGGGACAAGATCTCGCCGTCGGCCCCGTTCCTGGTAGGCGCCGCCTGCGCCCTGGCCTCGGGCGCGGCGCTCACTTTCTGGATGCGGACAAGGAGACTGGAGTTCTGATGAAAGACCTGCTTAAAGAAGTGCTCAAACACGAAGTCTACCCCGCGATGGGGTGCACCGAGCCGGTGGCGGTCGCCTTCGCCGCCGCTACGGCGGGCAAGCTGCTCAAAGGCCGGACCACGTCGGTGCTGGTCAAGACCGACCCCGGCACCTACAAGAACGGGATGGCGGTGGCCATTCCCAACACCAACGGGAAGAAAGGGAACCTCCTCGCCGCCGCGGTCGGCGCCGTCGTGCGCCGCCCCGAGCTGGGCGCCGAACTTTTCAAGGGCCTCCCCGCCGCCAGGCTGAAAGAGGCCGCCGCGCTGCTGAAGACCGGGCGGGCGCGGATAGAAGTGGACTACTCCAGGCGCGGCATCTATATCGCCGTCGAGATAAAGGCCGGTAGAAGCCGGGCGCTGTGCGTGCTCGAGGGCAGCCACAAGCAGGTGGCGCTGCTGCGCCTCAACGGGAAGACGCTGGTGAAGTCCGGCGTCTCCGGCAAAAAGACGCGGCTGCCCTACAAGGAAGCCCTGCGCAAAGCCACTTTCCGGGACCTCTTCAGGGAAGCCGCCAAGGTGAGCCCCGCCGAGCTGGCCTACATAAAGAAAGGCGTGGAGATGAACCTGGCCGCGGCCCGCGAAGGCCTGAAGCTGAAGAAAGTCGGCTATTACATCGAGGACCTCATCAAGAAGGGCTACCTCAAGCGGGACATCCTTTCCGACGCCAAGCTTACCTCGGCCGCCGCCACCGACGCGCGCATGGCCGGCGCCCCCATCCCGGTCATGTCCAGCGGCGAATCGGGCAACCAGGGCGTGGTGGCGGTGCTCGTGCCCTGGCTGGTGGGGAAAGCCTTCGGCGTGCCGGAGCGGCGCATCCTCAGGAGCATAGCGCTCTCCCACCTGGTAAATTCGTACATCAAGGTTTTCACCGGCGAACTGGCGCCCATCTGCGGCTGCGCGGTGGCGGCCGGGGTCGGGGCTTCGGTGGCCGTGGTCTGGCAGCGCGCCGGGGCGGACGAGAAAAAGGCGACGCTCGCCGTCAACACCGTGATCAGCGATATCGGCGGCATGCTCTGCGACGGCGCGAAGAGCGGCTGCGCGCTGAAGGTGGCGTCGTCGGCGGACTCGGCGATACGCGCCGCGTGGATGGCCCTGAACGGGGAAGGCATCACCGAGGCCGAGGGGTTCATCGGGAACTCCGCCGAGGCGACCATAAAGAATATCGCCCGCATCTCCAGCCTGGGGATGGATAAAGTGGACCGGATCATACTGGATATTATGTCCGCGAAAACCGCATGAGCCTGTACGCTCTGGCCCTTAAAGAGGCCGAAATAGAAACGCTGGCCGCAGCCGCCTTCCTGACGGTGGTCAAAGGCTTTACCAGGGAAGCCGCGCGGGCTTTCCTGCGCTCCCAGCCCGGCTTCCTGGGCCGTAACCTCCAGCTGGAAGCGGCGCGGGCGCTGGCCGCCGAGGCCGGGCAGGCCGGCTTCGCGACCATGCTGGTAGCGGAAACCGATATCCTCCCCCCTCCGCACGCCCTCGAACCCGACCTTATCGAACCTAAAGGGAACGGGTTCTACGCGCGCGCGGACGGAGCTCCTACTTTCATTCCTTACGATTCCATACGGATCTTCTCGGCCGCCGCCTTCGACGCGCCGTCGCCCCCGGCCGGCATCCAGGAGCTTAAGCCGGGCCTTTTCGAGAAGATCGCGATCCTCGCCGGCGCGCCGCCCCCTCCCGTCCCGGCCGCCGCGCCGAAAGAAACTTTTTTCCGGGCCGACATCATAGGCGGGGAAGGGCCGCTGCGCCTGCTGCTTAAGCCGGAAGCTTTGGATTTTTCCCCCCTGGGCCCCGCGCGCGCTCCTTCCAGCCTGGCCAATTTCCGAACCCTGCTCGACGTCGTCTCGGCCCCCGCGTTCAAAGCGGTCAAGAACCGTTTCCTGCGGGCTTTCCTCGCCGGCCAGCCGCTGACGGCTTTAAAGGTAGCCTCCGCGGAAGCCGCCGACGCCGAACTTTCCCGCCTCCTGCTGCTCGCAAGGCGCCCGGAATAACAGCCGGCGGAATTTTACTACCACCCGCGTATTAGCTAGAATTGTATATGGCGCCGCGCGTTGACGCGGGAACGATAAGGCAGCAAGAGAGACCCGGGACGTAAAATGAAAATAATATTCAAGAAGAACACCGGTGAGACGGGCCGGCGCGAACTCATGAAAGAGCTGGCGCTCGCTCTGCCCGGCTGCCGCGCCAGCCGCGCGCCCGGCGGTCTCGCCGTCGTCCTGCCGTCCCCGGCCCGGGCGGCCGACGCGCTGCCGCTGGTGGAGAACCTGCCCGGGGTCGCCGCCGTATCCCTCTCGGACGCCGAGCTCTGCCCGCTGGCCTGCGCCCGGGGCGCTAAGCTTTTCACTAAACCGCTGGACTTTTCTTCGCGGGTCCCCGTCGTTATCGCCGGGCCCTGCGCCGTCGAGGACGAGGACTCGTACCTGGCCTCCGCCCTGGCCCTCAAAGCCGCCGGGGCCCAGGCCCTGCGCGCCGCGCTTTTCAAACCCCGCTCCTCCCCTTACGCTTTCCAGGGCATCGGCTGGCCCGGCCTCAAAATAATAGCCAGGGCGAAAAAAATGACCGGCCTGCCGCTGGTGACCGAAGCCACCGACACCAGGCAGGTGGAAAGGCTTTCCGGTACCTGCGACGTGCTCCAGATAGGCGCGCGCAACATGCGCAACTACGAACTGCTCAAGGAAGCGGCCCGCTCCGGCAGGGCCGTGCTCCTCAAGCGCTGCATGCGGGCCACCCTGCGCGAATGGCTGCTTTCAGCGGAATACCTTCTTAAACACGGCGCCTCGAAGCTGGTGCTCTGCGAGCGCGGGGACTCTCTCAATCTGCCGGGCGGGCCCCTGCTCGACCTCAAGCTGATGGCGGAGGCTAAAAAGCTCTCCGGCCTGCCGGTGCTGGCCGATCCCAGCCACGCCTCCCGCGACCGGGTGATAGCCGCCGGCCTGGCGCTGGAAGCGATGCGCGCCGGGGCCGACGGGCTGCTGATAGAGGCCAGCCTGGACCCGGCGGCGGCCAAGGTGGACGGCCGCCAGACCGTGACCATCGACACGTTCCGCGCCTTAAGGCTGAAGCTCGGTTAAAAACCAGCCCGAAGAAGGGCCGGCACCGCCCCCTTCCCGGCAAGCGCCGGGCCGTCAGTCTTCCTTTTTCCTTTGCTATAATTATCCCATGGAAAAGCATTACGCCGCTCATAAGAAATTTTTCGCGCTGCACGCTCATTTTTACCAGCCCCCGCGCGAAAACCCCTGGACCGGGAAAATAGACCCGCAGCCTTCCGCCTGGCCTTTCCACGACTGGAACTCCCGCATCGCCCGGGAATGCTATCTCCCCAACGCCTGCGCCCGCATCAACGACTCCTCCGGCCGCGTCCTGGAGCTGGCCAACAACTACCAGCGCCTCAACTTCAACTTCGGCCCCACGCTCTTCTCCTGGCTGGAGAAGAACTACCCCTTTTATTACGCGAAGGTCGTACAGGCCGGCCGCGACTCCCGTGAAAAGACCGGCCACTCGAACGCCATCGCCCAGGCCTACAACCACCTGATCATGCCGCTGGCCTCCTTCCCGGACCAGCTCACGCAGGCGCTGTGGGGCATAAAGGATTTCGAACACCGCTTCGGCTTCAAGCCCGAAGCGATGTGGCTGCCGGAAACCGCCGCCTGCGACGATACGCTCCGCCTGCTGATAGACCTGGGGATGAAGTACGTCATTCTTTCCCCCTACCAGGCCGAGAAGACGCTGGAGCCGGGCTCGCGGGACTGGACCGACGTCTCCTCCGGGAATTTCGACACCACCCGGCCCTACGTCTGGCACGACACCCTTCCCGACGGCAGCCGGGCGAAAGGCCGCAGCCTCTCCGTCTTTTTTTACGACGGCCCCCTTTCGAAGGCCGCGGCGTTCGAAGGCCTCACCAAGGACTCCTCGGCGTTCGCCGAAAGGGTCGAAGCCTGCTACCGCCACGGCGTCCACGGGCCGCAGCTGGTAAGCATGGCCGTGGACGGCGAGACCTTCGGCCACCACCACAAGTTCGGCGATATGACCCTTGCCCATGCCTTCCTGCACGAGCTGAAAAGGCGCGGCATCGAAACGGTGAACTTCGGGCAATACCTGGAAATGAATCCCCCCTCCCACGAAGTCCGGATAAAGCCCGGGCCCGACGGCGAGGGCACCGCCTGGAGCTGCGCGCACGGCGTACGGCGCTGGAAGGGCGGCTGCGACTGCGGCGGAGAAGGGAACTTCAGCCTTAATTGGCGGCTGCCTTTGCGGGCCGCCCTCACCAGCCTGCGCGACGCGGCCGCCGACGTCTATAACGCCGAAGCCGCGAAATTCTTCCGCGCCCCCTGGGAAGCGCGCAACGACTACGCGGACATCCTGCTCGACCGCTCCCCGGAAGCGCAAGAAGCCTTCTTTTCCAAACACTCGCCCCGCCCGCTGAACAAGGCCGAAAGGACCAGGGCGCTGGAACTCCTGGAAATGCAGAAGCACTCCATGTTCATGTTCACCAGCTGCGGCTGGTTCTTCTCCGACATCTCCAGGATCGAGACCCTGCAGAACCTGCGCTACGCGGCCCGCGCCGCGGAGACGATGCGGCACCTGGGCTTCGAGAACGCCGACCGCGCCTTCCTCTCCCTCCTCGAAATGGCGCATTCCAACTTCCCGGAAGCGGAAAGCGGCCTGAAGCTCTACCAGAAGATCCTGGCCGAGAACTCCATGGCCAGGCAGAAAGCGGCCGCGCTCATGATCTCGGAAGCGATGCTCGGGGCCGAGGTGAACTGCTCCGGCTGCACGGACATGCAGACCGAAGAGCGCACGAGCAGGGAAGGCGTGCTCTGCCTCCGCGGCAAAGTCCTGACCCCGGGGCCCGAGGGCCCCTCGTCCCTGCCCTTCTGCTACCTGCGCCGCGACGAAGAATTCCCTTTGATGTTCTTCCCCGCCATGGGAAGCGAAGCCCGCATGAAGGAGATCTTCGCCCTGGCCTCGCCGGCGGACATACAGGCGGCCCTGGAAAGGGACCCGGCGTTCACCCGCGTGACTTTCGACGATTTTTCCTGGGAAGAAAGGACCCTTTACGCCTGGATGCTGGCCGACGCGGTGAGGCACAGCCACTCGGCGGCCATCTTCAAGATACTGGAAGACTACCTTTACCTGCTGGCCCGCCTGCCGGGCCGGGCGCTGTCCTCCTGGGCCCCGCTGCGCGCGCAGGCGTCGGCCTACGCCAGGCAGGCGGCCGAAATAGTTTTCAGCCGCGCCCTGGGCTCCGCCCCGCTCTCCGAGATAGAAAAGTTCTCCGCGCTGGCCGCGCGCCTGAAAGCGGCAGGTTTCGAACCGGGCTTCGACCCGGCCCCCGAAGCTTCCGCGGCGCTGGCGGCCAAAGCCGCCGTGCCGGCGCTGGCCGCTCCCTCGCCGGAGACGCTGGCCCCCCTGCTCAACCTGGTGAAAGCGACGCGGGACCTGGGCGCCCAGGACATGATGTTCCACCTGCAGAACTACCTGATGGAACTTTTCAAGAACGCCGAAAAGAACGACCTCCCCCGCGAGACGGCCGAGGCCGTGCACGAGGTCTATGCCCTGTCCGGCATCATCATCGAGCGGTTCAACAACCGGCTGGAAAAGATGACCGCGGGGCATACCGGGTAAGCCGCCCGGAACCGGACAAAAAAAGAAGACCGCGGTCCAAGTGGACCGCGGTCTTCTTTTGCCGCCAGGGCGCCGCCCGCTAACTTCGCGCGGCTTTCTCCGTTTCTTCGGTGGAGAAAACCCTGTAGTTCATCTCGGGGAAGATATTATCCCGCCACTCGATGTCCTTCAGCCAGTTCTCCTCCAGCCGGTTGCCCATGATCTGCTCGTAGAGGCCGTTGAAGCGGTGCGTGTGGGCCACGAAGCGCTTGGTGGAATAGCTCTTGGCCGTACCCACCGTCATCAGGAACGCCCAGTCGGAGGACATGCCCAGCACCACTTCGCGCGCGCACTGGTTCAGAGCGCGCCTCAGCGTGCCGTCGGCGTCCGGGAACTTGTTGGCCAGTTCGACCATGCGCTCCACCTGCTTGTGCAGGTGGCGGTACATCCAGTCGTTGGTCCCGTTCAGCCAGACTTCGTTATAGCCTTTGTCGCCCCACGTCGACATGCAGGGCTGCACCACCTGGTTGTCCGGGTGGAAGCCGAGGTATTCGCTGGGCGTGACCATCTTTATGGTCTTCTGGTCGTGGTGGATCTTCTTGAAAAGGAACTCGAGGAAATCCACGCCCTCGTACCACCAGTGGCCGTAAAGCTCGGCGTCGTACATCGACACCACGATCGGCTTCTTGCCCAGGAAGTGTTCAAGATGCTCGATCTGCCGCTCGCGGTTGAACATGAAGTTGCCCGCGTGGCTGGCGGCCAGCTCGCGCGCTTCCGCCGGGTTATAGGGGGCCTTCTCGTTCAGCTGCACCTTGCCGGTGATCTTGCAGTACTTCATGCCGATATTGCGGCGCACCCCGTCCTGGTGCAGGTACGGCTTCACGTAATCGTATTCCAGGTCGTAGCCCAGGTCCCGGTAGAACTCGCGGTAGCGGTTGTCTCCGGGGTAGCCGGTCTCGGCGCTCCAGACCTGCTGGGCGCTCTCCATGTCGCGGCCGAACGCGGCCACGCCGGAGGGGCAGTACACCGGGGCGTACACGCCGTAGCGGGGCCGCGGGCTGCCGTAGATGATCCCGTGCGTCTCGAGGAAGAAATAGCGTATGCCCTGCGCCTTCAGGAACACGTCGTCGCCGGGGTTGTAGGCGCATTCCGCCAGCCAGATGCCGCGGGGGCCGCGCCCGAAATGCTTGCGGTAGTCGTCGGCGGCCAGCTTGATCTGGGCGTGGACGGCTTCTTTCCTGAGCTCCAGGGGCAGGAAGCCGTGGGTGGCGCCGCAGGTGATGATCTCGAGCTTGCCCATGTCCTGGAACTTCTTGAAGCCGTCGAGGATCCTGCCGTGGTAGTAATCCTCGTAAAGTTCCCGGATGCGGCGGAACTTGGTCTCGTACATCTTGGCCACTTCGTAGAAGCCGGTGTTGCGGGTGCGCGTCACTTCCTTCTCGGCCAGCTCCAGCCGGAGGTTGTAGTAGCGGCGGAAGCGCTCGCGCAGCAGGTCGTCCGCCATCATATTGCACAGCGGCGGGGTAATGGACATGGTCACGCGGAAATCCGTGCCCTCCGCGGTCAGGCGTTCGTAAACGTCCAGCAGCGGGATGTAGGTTTCGCACATCGCCTCGAAGAACCAGTCTTCCTCAAGGAAGTCCTCGTACTCCGGGTGGCGGATGAACGGCAGGTGCGCGTGCAGAACTAAAGCGAGATAACCTTTTTCTTTATTTGCCATCGGTAGTTGTAGCCCTGGTCACTTTTATATCTATCTCCCTGGAATCGGTCTCGTCCTTGGAGAGGGCCTTAACAGGCAGGTCGACTAAACCGTCGGGCAGCGCGAAGCGCATCGAGAAGGTCCCGTCCGGGTTCAGGTTCACCTTGCGGCCGGAAACGGTGACGAACGCGTCGGGCTCGGTGGCCCCGTAAAGGATGAGCTCGCAGTCGGCGACCAGCCAGAACTTCTTCTGCTGCTCCGGCGGCTTGGGGAGGTTCTGGGACGACATCGAGGAGACGCCCCAGGAGGAGGCGCGGCTGAAGACGGCGCGCAGCATCTCCCAGCGCTGGGCCAGGGACTTGGCGACCTCGCCGGAGCCCTTGCCGATATATTCCACGCCCGAAAGCTGGAGCAGTTTGTCGAAATCGGCGGAGACGGCCATCCATTTCTCGTCCGTCACGTCGGAGACGCGGCCGGCGGGCAGGTTCACGGTATTGGTCTTGACCAGGCCGATGAAAGAGCCGTCCGGCATTACCAGGCCGACTTCGCAGCAGTAGGCGCGGCCGCCTTCCTGCACGTTGACGTACCAGCTCTTGGCCTCGAGCATGACCGGGATATCGAAATACCTGGAGGGAGCGGCCCCGTCGGTTACTCCGGAGACGTCGTAAACCCTTATGACCTGGCGGCCTTTCTGGAAGATATCCTCGCCGTGCTGGCGGCGGAGGTTCTTTTTGGAATTTTCGGTGATCTCCCAGTAGATGAACATCCAGTTGGGGTCGCGGGGCAGCAGCGCTGCCTCGGTGGTTCCGTAGCCTTCCGGCAGCGCTTTATGCTCTGCTTCAGGCGTGGTATTTTCTTTTTTAATCTGCCCTGACGAAGTCATCAGTTTCTCCTTGCGGATCTTATAATGTGGTCGCGTACCCGGGGGCTTGTTTCCGGTTCGTTAGAAAATAACGGTGTCGATCCCCCCATGAACCCTATGCGATTATTGTACCAAATCCTCATCCCCTGTAAAAGAAAAAAGCCGGGTTGCCGGCCGCGGAGGGCCTAACTCCCCTGGTCCGAATGGAAGAGGGCCCGTGGGCCCTTTGACGCTGGTCAAGCGGCAGGCCATGCCTTACAATATGTTATGACAAAGACTCCTTCGCGCCTGCTCGGAAAGTTCTGCTTAGCCGCTTCCGTACTCGTCTTAACCGCCTCCAGCCTCAGAGCCCAGCTTAACGCCTATTTTATAAACGTGGGCCAGGGCGACGCGATCTACCTCGAATTCCCGAACGGGACCAACGCGCTGATCGACGGCGGGCCTTCCGGTGAGCCGGTCTACCAGTTCCTGAAAAACAAAGGCGTCACCAAACTTGACCGCGTCCTCCTCACCCATCCCCACAGCGACCATTACCGCGGCCTGAAAAAAGTTTTCAATTCCCTGGAAGTCGATAAATATTACGACACCCGCGCCGAGAACGTGGACGCCGTGGGAGACAACAACCTGCGCGAGCTCGCCGCCGCCGAGCCCGGCTGCCGCACCCTCTACCCCGAGCCCGGCTCCGAGCTCAAGTGGGACAGCAACGTAACGGTAAAAGTCCTCAATTCCTGCACCGAGAAAGTGCTTATCCACGACAATAACGAGAACAACAACTGTTCCCTGGTGATCCGCCTCTACTACAACGGCACCGGCATCCTCCTGATGGGCGACGCCGAAGGCTCGGTAGAGGACGCGATGATGCGCATCTACCGGACCGGCCTCAACTCCACCTACCTGAAAGTAGCCCACCACGGGTCGCGCTACTCTTCCACCGCTAAATTCCTGGCCCGCGTCCAGCCCAAGATCGCCATAATCTCCTACGGCAAGGACAACGTCTACGGCCACCCCCACAAAGAAGCCCTCGACCGCCTGCACGCCGCCGGCGCCACCATCTACACCACCCTCGGCGGAACCCAGTCCCTCACCATCCCCGCCCCCAGGAAAGGCGTAGAGCTGATGGTCAACGGCGAGCTTGATGTAGCTCCCGTCAGCCTGACCGAAACCCCCAGTTTCAACATGGAACAGCGCCCCTTCGAAAGCGCCGACGCCTACGCCCTCCAGCAGCTCAAAGCAGCCGAAGCAAAGTAAAGAATTACCACTACAAATAAAAACGCGCCTTCCCAGGCGCGTTTTTATTTATAAAGGAGAATTCACCTCTGCCGCAACTATGAGATGCATAGCAAGTTTAACGGAGGGGATGACGAGGTATGGGTCCGGCGGGGCCTCACGGAGGACGAGGCTTGCATAGCGCCGAGTCCGAGTGAGGAGGGGCGGGCACGGTGTGCCCGACCCCGTACCCGACGGACCCATACCTCGCCATCCCCGACTGTGCATCTCGCGGTCTTCTCTTATTTCGGCAGCAGGGGTGAATCGGGTGCCACCCCATAGGCCGCCGCCAGCCTCTCCGGCGCCAGCATCTCCGCCGCCGTCCCGAAAGAATAAGTTCCCCCGCCGTTCAACAGCAGCGCCTTATTGCAGCCCAGCCGCGCCAGGGCGGGCTCGTGCAGCACCGCCGCCAGCGCCAGCCCGC
>Ga0079306_1000663_pt1 | contig 29079 bp, 28 predicted proteins | sample Methanotroph_Enr_FD_79181 | JGI IMG/M metagenome (GOLD analysis project Ga0079306, IMG submission 79181) | Enriched soil microbial communities from Old Woman Creek wetland in Ohio, USA - Methanotroph_Enrichment_5 | ecosystem: Environmental > Terrestrial > Soil > Wetlands | place: USA: Ohio...
AAGGTACCTAGGGTTCGAATCCCTATCTCTCCGCCATAATAACAAGGGGTTACAGCTACTACGCTGTAACCCCTTGTTGCATTTGCAGCCCATCTTTGAAGGCCCACGCGGGACCTGGTTAGGCAACCATGATCAGTACCCATAGCTCAAGCTTTCAATTCGAGCCACTCTGCCATTTTCGAGGAGCAGCTGATACTGGAACTTGTCCGGGCCAAAGTTGAAAATCCAATCGTCAATCGTAATTGATGTAATTGTCCTCTCGTAATTCTTCTTACTCTCGGCCACCTTTTTTTGCTCCCGCTGAGTCGTGGATGCGGGCTGACCACATTTACTTATCACTTCTCCTACCGAGTCTCCTATGGAGACTATGCCCCCGTTACAACTCATGGTGCCCGTTTCAGTGGCAAATACTGAGGCAGGAATCGCCGCCAAGACCAAACCTATCACCAATTTACGTGTTTTCGTTTTCATTGTGGCCTCATTGTTACAGGGATATAACCCTTCCGTTTCGCAAGGGATGGACTGGATGTAACCCATAAACCCGCCGGATCAGGAACCCGACCTAGCCACGTATGTATTACAACTAATGTAAAAATGCAACGGTTTCATCCGCAATCGTCAAAGTCGCGCAGCCCGGACGCCTGGGAACCACCCTCCTCAGTAAAGGCCCCACACCGCTTCACACGATGATCTCACTGATCTTTACCCCGCTAGCTCCTGAGTAGCCATGGGCAAGGACACCCTCGCCATCATTTCGTCGTCACCGATTTTAAAAAGATGAGGATGGCGCTCCGAGGGGACGCCCGCCATCCCGTCGGCGTCCGCCGCACCAATCAGGAAAACCCCTACCACTTATTAAATTTTATTTGATTATCTCAAGCAAACATGCTAGTAAGTCCGTGCGATTTGACGGTGGCGTGAAGAAGGTCTAACAGCAAGGGGCACGGACCGAAAAGGAGCGGTATTCCCCCGTCTTTCAGGTAGAGAAACCCATGTACGAGCACTGCTGACGATAAATCAGCAGAAAACCAAAAAACAGAGGAGTTCGATCATGAAATGGCAAAAAATGTTGTTCGTGTCGTGTCTTTACTTGGTTTCTGTTTTACCAAATGCATTCGGCGCTGAGAAGCCGGAAGAAGTAAGAGAAAGTTCTTCTTACGCTATTGTCAGTACTGATGGAAGCGGAGCACCAAACACAGTGATTTCTTCGCCAGATACGGATACCAGTATTTTTGAAAAAGCAGATGGTTTCACAGACGACCAGAAGCCAATAAAAAATGGTGCAGATGGTTTCACTGCTGACCACAGGCCGACAAAGAAGGATTCGGACAAATAACGCCCTCACTGTCATTAACCTTACCCACAAGTGACATCGGGATGGGGGTTAAGTAATTGAAGGCCTAAGTCAGATTTTAAATTACGGGAGAAAACATGCCGAAGATCATATTTTATTCTCTGTTAGTCTTTACTCTGCTTGTGTCAGCTAGTCCCTCTTTTGCTGCCGTATATTATTCGGATACCAATGCAGATGGCCTTTCAGAAACAATTACAACCAATACAAATAATATAACAGTCTACCATCCAAAAACAAATTCAACATCGACCTATCCACTTTCGGTCAGTTCATACGCTATCAACAAGATAGTTGATACTGACGGTGCTGCGGGAAACGAAATTATTGTCATATACACTGATATGTTCGGCAGCGGGATTAGGATAATTAACGATAAAAATCAGACCGTGCATCAATATCAGATCTTAGGCTCCGGAGCCGCGGGATCCTTTTCCATCAATTCGGTAATTGACTCCGACGGCACTGCGGGAAATGAAATCGTGATTATATACGCCAATGTCTACGGCAGTGGCATTCAAACCATCAACGACAAAAACCAGACCGTTCATCAATATCAGATCTTAGGCGCCGGGGCCTCGGGGTCGTTTGCCGTCAATTCCGTAACCGACACCGACGGCATTGCGGGGAATGAAATCGTCGTCATCTACGCCAATGTCTACGGCAGTGGCATTGAAACCATCAACGACAAAAACCAGACGGTCCATCAGTATCAAATTAATGGTGCCGGCGCCTCGGGGTCGTTTGCCATCAATTCGGTCGTCGATACTGACGGGGTTGCGGGAAATGAAATCATTGTTGTATATGCCAATGCCTTTGGAAACGGAACCAAAGTGATTCACGATAACATTCAGGCTGTTCATCAATATTCATTATCATCCACAACCTCATTTACAATTATGAACGTGGCCAATTATGACGGTCTGCTAGGAGCTGAAATATGTTATTCCTGGAATGCAGGTTATAGCTCGGGTTACAGTTTGATTATAGACAAAACAGGCGTTGTCCAGAGTAGGTCAGGCTGCTGACATTGAGGCAACGTTGTTGATGCATGCAGCAAAGCCGGGCCTACTTTCTCGTGGGCCCGGCTTTTTTTCTGTGCGAGGTCGATCAGGGCCTTCTGCCACCACCCGGGCAGGGGCCGTCCGCGGGTATCATCTTCGGACCCCCGAGGTGGGCTTAAGGCAGATGAGGTTGAACTTCATTTGATAGAGGAGGTGCTGCATCCTTAGACAGCTTGAGGCTCTAAGGGATATGATAGTGTCAGAGGGTGGTGGCGGTGCGGGCTCCACGGCTCGTGGCCTCAACTGGCTTTCACAATTCGCTGTCGCCTGGTTGAATTGAACAAATGAGAGCGTCAGGCGGGTACTGCTCCAGGCTCTCGAAATCGTGAGGAGACGATCGAGATGTGCAGGAATATCAAAACACTCTACAACTTTGATCCAGCCGCGACCGGCGAGGAGATCCACGCGGCGGCTCTGCAGTATGTGAGGAAGATCAGTGGCGTCGCTCGCCCTTCCGCAGCGAACGAAGCGGCGTACGACCGTGCAGTTGAAGAAATTGCACTGACATCGGCCCGGTTGCTCAGTTCACTCGTTACGGCGGCTCCACCAAAGAACCGTCAAGTCGAAGCCGCCAAAGCGCATGCCAGAGCTGAACGCAGGTTCGGAGGGCACACAAGTGGCCGTCCCTAAAACACGTATCGCAAGTTGGAAGAGGGCTATCGTTGGTCAGGTGATGGCCGTCTCCCGCTGAAACATACCTATCATTTGTAGTGGGACGGGGGGCCTCGACGGTTTCAGCTCAAATTTGGGTTCAGCTAATCTGCGAGCTATGGTATTAAGCATCTTAAAGCACCTCCAGGGGTGGCGCCTTTACCCGACACTGGCCCAAAAAAGTCCAAAGATGAAGAGGAGCAAATGACTGATGACAAGTTCCATCTGCGATTTTTATTGTAACAAGATACTGAACCGCGTGCTGGATGTGCGCATCTACTTCGAAAACGATCAGGTGTTCGCTTTTTACCACAGCAACCCGTTGTGGGAGCACCATGTCGTCCTCTTGCCCAAGAAGCATCTGGAATCGCTGCTTTCCCTGGAAGAGGCCGACAACGAACTGCTACTCGAACTCATGCGGACGGCGAAGATGATCGCCGGCGACTTTATGACCAGGTTCGGCGCTGCCCGTGTTTATACCAATCTGGGGGACTACCAATCCTCCAAGCATCTCCATTGGCATATCGGCTGCGGAAAACAGCTGCGGCCATATTGACTTCACGTGGATTCACTGATGTGAAATGTTCAACCACAGCACCGGGGTAAAGAAGGGCAGGCTATTTTCAGCGTTCCATGAGATCGGAACAAAAAAGTAGCCTGCCCGCTTATTTCCCTCTACAGTTATTGCGAACCGCCCTGCACGATCCAAGCAGCAGCCCTCTGGGATTCCTTTAGGATCGGCCTTCCTGGACGGATCATGCCAGCTTGAAGCGCCCCACTATCTGAGTCAAATCACTCGCCAGAGCAGAAAGATGGCCGGCCGCTCGGGCCGTCTCGTGGGCCCCCGTGGCGGTCTCAGATACCACGTCGTTGATCTGGTGGATATTTGACGATATCTCCCCGGTGACGGCGGTCTGTTCTTCGGCCGCTGTTGCTATTTGGTGAATCTCCATGGTGACTTCGTTGATCGCAGTGAGGATTTTTTGCAAGGCATCGCCTGACTTGCGCGAACTCTCCATACCACGCTCCACCTCCTGCACGCCGAATTCCATACTCGCGACTGCTCCGCCCGTCTCGGTCTGGATCGCCTTGATCATCGTGCCTATCTCCTTGGTGGCTCGGGTAGTCCGCTCGGCAAGGGCCCTCACTTCGTCGGCCACCACCGCAAAACCGCGGCCTTGTTCACCGGCTCTGGCGGCCTCGATAGCTGCATTCAGCGCCAAAAGGTTGGTCTGGTCCGCGATATCCTCGATGGTTCCGACAATGGCCCCTATTTGATCGGAGCGCGCCCCCAGACTCTGGACGGTTTGAGCGGACTCGCGCACCCGCTCGGCGATGTTCTGCATCTCACGCAGGGTCTGCTGCACCACCTCAGCCCCTCCCTTGGCCGTATCGCTGGCACGGTTGGAGGAAGTTGCCGCCTGAGCGCAGTTATTGGATATGTCGTTTGAGGTCGCAGACATCTCCTCACTTGCCGTCGCCACGGTTCCCGCCTGGCACGCCACCTCCTCTGCCGCAGTGGCTATCTGTTCCGCGGTCGAATTAAGCTCGTCGCACGAGGCCGAAACCTGTAAAGCATTGCCGGCAAGCTGCGAAACGATGCCGTGGACATTGTCGACGAACCTGTTGAACCAGAAGCTCACCTCGCCCAGTTCGTCCTTGCGATCTACGTCAAGGCGCCGCGTGAGATCCCCCTCTCCCTCGGCGATATCCTCGAGCATGTGGAGCATCCGGGCAAGTGGCTTCGTTATCCCGATCATTATGATGAAGCCAAGGGCCGCGGTGAGGATGATCAGGACGCAGGTGAAAGTCAAGCTCATGGCTAATGTTCGTTTGGCATCATGAGCCAGGTCGCCGGCCGTCGCCACGATTTCCTTGGTCAGAGAATCCTCCACCTCTTTCATGGCGTTGATCTTGTCCGTTATGACAGGGAACCAGGTTTCCGGTGCTATGCCGAAGCCTCCGGCCATGCCCTTTACCAGCACCGCGTTCCGCATGTCTTCAACTCTTTGAAAGATGGGACTTTGGGCTTTGCCATCAAACGCAGTCAGCGCAGCAGGCGAGCCGAATTTCTTGAAGATCCCCAGATACGCCTTCTGCGCTGAAACGATCCCCCAATAGCGCTGAAACGTCCCTTCCTCGAACCGGTCCACAGCAAGGACGGCATTGAGAGTCGCCCTTTCCTTGCCGTTCTCTTCTTTTGCCTTCACGAAGGCATAGTATGCGGTAGCTTCCCGCATGACTTGGCGATTTCCGCTGGTAGTTGCGACTGCGGCGACCACATCCAGATAGGAACCGATAAGATCGGTGTAGAAGGTGTACGATTCGGCCCCCGATACTCGGAGGGTATCTATTCCGGAGCGCAGGGTCGACAACTTATCCAGGCTGGCATTTGCCGCTTCAAGGCTTCCCTTTACCGCTTCAAGCGCTCCCGTGTTCACCGCCAGATACTCTTTTACCTGCTTTACCTCGCCATCCACTTTTCCACGCTGCCTGGTAAGATCGTCGAGGAACTTCTCACCTTTTGCGTTGATGTACCCGGACGAGTATCCCCTTTCTTTCTGGATTTCGTGCGAGAGAGATCCGACTTTCACGCCGAGCCGAGCCAGCGATTCTGTTTGGACCAGGCCTTGCAGCAGAACATAATGGTCTCTCACATTCCAGATCGAGAATATAAGTAGACCAATTACTGGTGTTATTACCATAATGGACAGTTTGTTGCGTATTTTTAAATCCTTTAGCATGGAGCTTCTCCTTAACCTGGTAAAAAGCATGAGCAGCTGGGCCGTTCGCTCCAGCCCCTAATCGGGTAAGCGTTTTACAACTTTAAGGTTATTTCCACCGTGGATCGAAAAGGAAGGTTTCTTACAACGCGCGTCGGCCGGACACCGAGAAAGATCTAAGTGTTTTACCAGACGGTAAACGAGGTGATTTCTATTCTCTTTCCCTCTGAGGCACGTGTCTACGCGACGAGGTACTTTCCAGAGGATGAGCAGAAGGAATTCAGGCTTATTGGGGGGGATGCATGGACACTTCGTAACAGTTCCAGTAGCCCGGGAAAAACCCGAGATTGGGTCGAGTAAAAGCGAAAACAGGTTACCTACGCCGCTGCGAGTCTATCATGCTTCAGGAACCCCTCCCTTGCGTAGCCGGAGCTGCGCCAAACTCGCTGGACGTATTGCAGTGGCTGCAAGCTCCGGTGTCACTCGCGTGAAAGGGTCGCCAGGATGTCAACCAAATGGTCGGTGTGAAACTGGACGTGATACTCGCCAAGGCCATGTATCATCCCATCGAGGGTCGGATATTCACCCAACTCCGAATCTTTCAGCTTCGGAATGTGCGCTTTCCTTCCCAGTTGCTCCTCGGTTAGTTCCTGGGCGAATTTGGCCACGCTTTCGTAATTCCTCTCGCACTCCGCGACAAGTTCGGTGAAGCTCATGCGCGCCCGGTTTTCGGTAAAGAAGGGATCCTCGGTGCGGAGGTCTATGAAAGGCGTATCGCTGTCGACAAAGGATCTGAGGAGCGGCAGATGTCCCACACCCTCGGGACCGCAGAGATGCGAAAGAATCTGCTTCGGCGACCATCTGTCCTCCGGAGCGCGCGAGGCCAGATTCTCGTCCACTCCTTGGCATACCTGCTTCAGGGCTGCGACCTTCTCCCGAATGTCTTGCGCCAGCTGGTTCCCACGTGAAGTTGCCATGGTGTATCCTCCTTGTGCCATCCATCGCCTTTTCCACATTTTACTGCAGTTGGTCCGACGCATGCAAATGTGCGCAGCCACCTGAAAAGGGCGAGCCCGTATTGTTGTATGATAAAAGGCAATTTTCTGTTATCGTCACAACGATTACGTGCTTTAAGCTTTCTCACCGACTGAACGTGCCCTGCCCCCTGCCTGCACCAGGCCCCGCATTTTCTTTCCCCTCAAACCTTAAAAAATAGCTTCGAGATTACAAGCGTCGCGCCCCTAAGGGCAGTACATGACCAGTGACCAGCGTGAGGCTTTGATCGCCTCCAATCGTCAGGAGTATGGCCGTCATTATGATTTTCTCGAGTTCCTGACGCCCGCGACGTCGGCGGCGGCCCATGCCGAGAGGCAGGAACTGTTGGACTGGCTGCGGACTAACGCGGAGTTTGGCTGCAGCGACACCAAGGTCGATTGCCAAAGGCTTTCCCCCGGCTGTCAGACTTGTGCCGCCGGCGGTTGGTCCTGTTTGTTCATCAACGGGCGCTGCAACGCTTCCTGTTTCTATTGCCCCACCTCGCAGGACGACACCAGCGACCCGCTGACCCACGGCATCCCCTTTGCCTCCCCCGAAGATTATGCCGAGTATGTAGCCGTGTTCGGGTTCACCGGTGCCAGCATAAGCGGCGGGGAGCCACTGCTCACCCTCGACCGCACCCTCGCCTACATCGACGCGGTCCACAGGCGCTGCGGCGACGCGGTCCATCTCTGGATGTACACCAACGGAACCCTCTTAACCCGGGAAATCGCAAGCGAACTCAGATCTGCCGGTCTGGGCGAGATACGCTTTGACATAGGTGCGACCAACTACAACCTGAGTAAGCTGCACCTGGCGGTAGGGGTCATACCGACGGTGACGGTGGAAATCCCGATGGTCCCGGAGGAAGAGGAGCTTTTGAAGGAGAAACTTGGCGAGATGGCGGCGGCGGGTGTGAAGCACCTTAATCTGCATCAACTGCGCTTGACGCCGTATAACTCCCAGCACCTTGCCAGCAGGCCCTACACCTTTGTGCATGGCGAGAATCTTACGGTCCTGGAATCGGAACTGGGCGCCCTGCGCCTGGTAAGGCACGCAATCGAAAAGGGGATCGATCTGCCGGTTAATTACTGTTCTTTCCCCTACAAGCGGCGCTTCCAGCATGCCGCCGCTCGCCGCCGCAGCATTCCCTTTGTGCGAACCGAGCACGAGATAGTAACGGAAGCGGGCTACCTGCGGGCACCCGGCACGGGGACGGTGCAGTATTTCGAAGCAGTTACCCTGCCCGCCGGCGCGAACGGACAGGCTTTCGTCGAGATTCCGCTTCCTTCTGGCAGGCGGATCGCGGTGGAGAAACGCCCGGTTTCCCAACCAATACCCGTTGAGTCATCTCTTTTGACCGATAGCTCCTCACAAATTCAGCTACCCGCCGAGTGTGCCAGGTTTGAACGGATATCCATGGGATTGGCTGAATATTTTTAGGATTCAAAGCGTCGAATAGATTCAGTCCTTTTGCCCGCAAAGCTCCGCAAGCCGCGACATGGTGTTGAAATTTCCCGTTAATGCAAGGGTCACGGAGCACGTGGGCGCCGATTGTCGGCTAGAGGATTCTTACCGGGTTTCGCACTTTCAGCGCGCGTCCGAGTGAATTGACTTCACCAAAAGATGCAGATACCATGGGCTGTCTCGATACTCGAATCCCTTTCCGCCTGCGGGCGGCTGTACCTGTTGCCCAGAAACAGCGGAACAGAGGAGAAGACTCGGCAGAAACGATACAAACAGTACGCTTCTGTACTGCACCGGAGAAGACACCTACATGGAATTAGTGAGAGCAGAGCCTCGTTGCTCTGGAATCCCCGACCCTACCTCCCAAACGCCCACGACGCCGCATTTCAGCGATAGATGGTACCGCGACCTGGTTGAAGCCTCCGGTACTCTGGTCTGGGCCTGCGATAGGGACGGCCGTTTCATCTATCTTAATGCCGCTTGGGAACTCACCCTTGGCTACCCGAGGGAAGAAATGCTCGGCCACGGCTTCTCCGAATTCCAGCATTGCGACGTCGTCGCCCGCGATGCACTCGAATTTGCACGCCACTTGGAGGGCGGGGAGGTAACGCAGCATGAGACCACCTACCTTGCCAAGGACGGCCGCGAAATTTACCTGATTTTCAACGCCAAGCCGCTTTCTGATGGCGAGGGCCGAATCGTGGGAACTCAAGGAACGGCGTTCGACATAAACGAGCGCAAAGCCCTGGAGCAGCGGATCGGCGTTATCAACGACGAATTTGAAAGGTTCTTCACCCTCCTTCCTGAAATGACCTGCATTGCCTCAACGGACGGCCGCTTCCTTAAACTGAATCCAAGTTGGGAAAGGACTCTTGGATACCCCATAGCAGAGTTACTCAGTACTCCTCTTGCCGAACTCATTCACCCTGAAGATATCTCTGCAATGAAAGCGGAAATAGCGAAACAGGTCAATGGGATGGCAACAACCGACTTCGTCAACAGGTACCGGCACAGGGATGGGTCCTACAGGTACTTGCAGTGGGACGCCACACAGGCAAAAGGTGAAACCCTTTATGCAATCGCTCGGGACGTCACTGAACGGCTACGCGACGAGGAGCGGATCAGGCTTGAGGAGAAGCGCGACAAGGTTGTGCTCAACCTGGCGCAGTTTTCCATGGGGTCGCTCCAGGATCTCATCGACCTCGCGTTGGAGGAGCTGGTCGGCTTTTCGAACAGCGAGATTGGCTATGTCGTGAAATACGAAGAGCAGTCGCAAAAGATCATCCTGAGGGCCTGCTCACGCCAAGCTTTCGACGGCCCTTTTACCCTGACCGCGGAGACCGCCTACCATCTTTCCGAAGCTGGTCTTTGGGGAGAAGCCATCCGTCTGTCGAGACCGACAATGGTGAACGGGTTCGATCCGGATAAGGCCCCCGACAGCCGGCTCCCCGCCGGGTTTCTGCAGCCGCGCCGTTTTCTAGGCATCCCCTTTTTCGACGCTGGCCGATTGGTTGCCGTGGTTTGCGTGGCAAACAAGATAAGCGACTACACCGAAACCGATGTTGACCAACTGAGCCTTTTGATGGGCCGACTTTACCGGGTCATCACTCGGAAGAAAACGGAAAGCGACCTGCGCGAGTCTCACGAACGGCTGCGACAACTCTCGGCACACATGGAGTCGATACGCGAGGAGGAGCGCCTGAAGATTTCCCGTGAGGTGCACGATGAACTGGGACAGATGATGACCGCTTTGAAGTTCGACATCGCCTCTATCAGGGCGTCTGCCGGTTTGCCGCCCGACGTGGACCGCAAGCTTCAGGTCATGGATGCCAACGTAAGCGCGACCATCCGGTCGGTGCAATCCATTTCAGCCGAACTGCGTCCCAAACTTCTTGATGACTTGGGGCTGGTATCGTCGATCGAATGGCATGTAAAGGATTTCGCCAAAAATGCCGGCATCGCCTGCAGGCTGAACTGCTCGGCATCTCTACCGCAAGTGAGGCCGGAGTGCGCCATCACCATCTTCCGCATCTTCCAGGAGGCGCTTACCAATATAAAGCGTCACGCCGGTGCCAGCGAGGTGCGGGTAGAGCTTTATCAACAGGGCCAGGAAATCGTCCTCATCATAGCCGATAACGGCAAGGGGATCACCAACCGGGAGTTGTTCGCTGAAAACTCGTTCGGCATAATGGGCATGCACGAGCGGGCAACCTCGTGCTTTGGGAAACTGTCCATCAACGGCAGCCCCGGGGAAGGCACAACGGTTCGCCTGCACATCGCGACCGCATCGCCTGGCGAGCGCTCTGAATAAGACCACTCCACCAGACGTTCATCTCTCTCGCCAGCCCGTGACTGCACCGGGCAGGTCAAAACATGACGTAGTATAAGGGAATTCGCCACTTGTCATCTCGTCAAATAGCCCTTACCTTTGCCCCGCATGTAGACACAATGGGAAAGGGATGGACCCTGTGAACAAGATACTCATCGTAGACGATCACGCCGTCGTAAGAGAAGGAATTATCAGCATCTTGAAAAGGAACCTTGCTTCCGCTGTTGCATGCGATGAAGCTGGAACCGCTCGTGAAGCGGAGTTGAAACTTTCTCGTGCGATATATGATTTGCTGGTGCTGGATGTCTCAATGCCGGAGGTGAGTGGCCTTGATCTCCTCGTCGAAGTGCAAAGGAAACAGCCGGATTTACGGGTATTGGTCCTCAGCATGCATTCAGAGGAGCAGTATGCTATGAGGGCCCTGTCTTTGGGGGCTTCCGGGTATCTGACGAAAGAAAGCGCACCGACGGAACTCGTTGTTGCTGTAAACAAGATCCTCGCAGGCAGGCGTTACATAAGCTCTTCCCTTGCCGATCACCTGGCAGACCACCTTCTCTCCGGAAAGCAGGGGAACTTGCCCCACGACACCCTGTCCAAGCGGGAGCGCCAGGTGCTATCTCTGATCGGTGCCGGCAAAACCCCCAAACAGATCGGATCCCAGCTGTCCATCAGCGACAAAACGGTCAGTACCTACCGTACCAGGGTGTTGCGAAAGCTTGAGATGAGCAGCACCGCTGAGATGATGAACTACGCCATCAAACACCAACTGACTTGAATTCTGAGTAGCAGCCGGTTCCGAAGACGCGCAGCCGCCATAGCCCGCGTCTTGCTCGATCCTGCTCGCGTCCGGCTGGAACAACGGCGCCCTCACTCCAAGCTCTTCCCCTCCTGGAATCCCACCCCCCTGTATGACATATCACTACACCTTCGTCCTGTACGCCGCACAACGAGTCATCGCTTTAACGTCTTAACTCACCCCCCATCCCGCCCGAATACAACCACACTGCCGCAGGCAAATGCCATAGCCGGTCATCCCGAATAAGTACCATGACTTATTTTCAACCGGGGGAACGGACCTCGAAGTATCACGAGGTGGCTTGAAGCTTATCAAAGAACGACAGGAGGTTTGGTACATGGCAGTCGAGGCAAATCTAGAAACGACCCAGTATTTGACGTTCAGGCTGGAGGAGGAGCTGTTCGCCCTGGACATCGGAAAGGTGCGAGAGGTGCTGGATTTCACCAGCCCCACCAGGATCCCCCAGACACCGGACTACATGCGCGGCGTCATCAACCTGCGGGGCAGCGTGGTCCCAGTGGTCGACCTGCGCCTGAAACTCGGCATGGTCATGGCCGAGAAGACGGTGCACACCTGCGTCATCATCGTCGAGGTGGAAATGGGGGGGGAGAAGGTCGTAATGGGAGCGATGGCGGATGCGGTGCAGGAGGTGCTCGACCTGGAACCCGACCAGATCGAACCGGCACCGCGCATCGGGACCGGATTGGATACCGACTTCGTTAACGGCATGGGGAAGCACGGCGATCAGTTCATCATCATCCTCGATATCGACAAGGTCTTCTCCATCGACGACATGGAGATGTTGCGCGAGGTCGACCCTGCACAGGCCGTGAACGGATGACGGCCCGTCTGGAAAAGGAAGATGCGCGACAGTCCCGCTCACGTGTCGCTGAAGATGACGATGGATGTTCAAACAAGGTCAAACAATCTAATGGAGGCATCAATGAATTGGTTCAATAACCTGAGGATAAGCGGGAAGATTTTTTCAGTCGTCTTGGCAGTACTGCTGCTGACGGTCTTTTTGGGGGTATTCTCCGTGTTGCAACTGGCACGCGTGAACAGCTCGACCGAAGAGATCGCCACCAGCTGGCTTCCCAGCGTGAAGCTGCTTGGAAGGATGGAAGCCTCGATGGGGGAATTCCGCAGATCCGAACTTCAGTTCATCATTTCCGACACGCAGGAGGGGATGGACAAGTACCAGAAGAGGATGGACACTCAGGTCGAAGATTTCAAGAAAATTACGGCGGACTATGAAAAGACGATAACCTCTGACGAGGAGAAGAAGAACTACCAGGAGATCAAGCAGGCTTGGGGCTCCTTCATGGACATAGACAAGAAACTTGTGGCACTGGCAAGGCAGAACAAGGACAAGGAGGCCAAAGATCTGGCACGCGGAGATTCCGCGAAATTCTTCCTAGCTGCCATCGATGCACTGCACAAGGATATCAGCTTGAACGAAAAAGGAGCCGACGATGCCTACAAGAAGGCCATCGCCACCTACACACATTCCCGCATGATCGTTATCGGGCTAATTGTTGCCGCGGTGCTGATCGGGACGCTTCTCGCGCTCCTGGCGGCCGGGATCATCAGCCGTGCGCTCAAGTACGGCGTCATGGTCGCCGACAAGCTTGCCCAAGGCGACCTGTCGGTTAGTATCGGTGAGACCGGAAAGGATGAGACAGGTCAACTGCTCGCCTCCATGAAAACGATGATCGAGAGCATAAGTGCACTCGTCGCCGATTCCATGATGCTTTCGAAGGCGGCGGTCGAAGGGAAACTCGCCTCGCGCGCGGACGCCAGCAAGCACCAAGGGGCCTATCGCGAGGTGATAGAAGGGGTAAACGGAACGCTCGATGCGGTGATCGGCCCCCTGAACGTGGCTGCGGAGTACGTGGAGCGGATCTCCAAGGGAGACATGCCACCGCAGATACAAGAGGAGTACAAGGGGGACTTCAACGAGATCAAGGTGAACCTCAACACGCTGATCCAGGCGACCGACACCATAACGGAAGCAGCTAAGGAGGTGGCGGGCGGCAATCTGACGGTGCAACTCGCACAGCGCTCGGGCAACGACCAACTCATGAAGTCGCTTTCGGCCATGGTTGCCAAGCTTTCAGAAGTGGTGACGGACGTGAAAGCTGCCTCCGACAACGTCGCCGCGGGGAGCCAGCAGATGTCTTCCGGCTCCGAGGAGCTCTCCCAAGGCGCAAGCGAGCAGGCAGCCGCCGCCGAGGAGGCATCTTCCTCCATGGAAGAGATGTCCGCGAACATCAAGCAAAACGCCGACAACGCGATGCAGACCGAGAAGATTGCCATCAAATCCGCGGCAGATGCGCAGGAAGGTGGCAAGGCCGTCGCCCAAACGGTGCAGGCGATGAAGGAGATCGCGAGCAAGATCTCCATCATCGAAGAGATCGCGCGACAGACGAACCTCCTCGCCTTGAACGCGGCCATTGAAGCGGCGCGCGCGGGCGAACACGGCAAGGGTTTCGCCGTCGTGGCAAGCGAAGTGAGAAAGCTTGCCGAGAGAAGCCAGAAGGCTGCGGCCGAAATATCCGACCTCTCCTCCTCAAGCGTCGAAGTAGCCGAGCAGGCCGGGGATATGCTCACCCGTATGCTCCCCGACATCCAGCGCACCGCAGAGCTGGTTCAAGAGATCTCAGCCGCGTGCAGGGAGCAGGACACCGGTGCCGGGCAGATCAACAAGGCGATCCAGCAACTCGACCAGGTAATACAGCAGAACGCTTCCGCATCCGAGGAAATGTCGTCGACGGCGGAGGAGCTCGCGACCCAGTCCGAGCAGTTACAGGACACCATCTCCTTCTTCAACATCGGGCAGGATCGAGCGGCACGCGGTGCTGCAAAGCAGACAGCCAGCGCCATAGCAAAGCCATCCCTCAAAAAGGCGGCTCCGGCCAAAGCACCCCGGCTGAGTCACGCCGCCTCCGCAGGCGCCACCCTGCAGATGCAACCTGATGAGGAGTTCGAGGCGTTCTAAATGTACCGCCGCTCGTGCAATCGCACGAGCGGCCGCCGTCCTGATGCAAAAAAGCAGCCCTCGATCTAAGATCCGTCTTTGAAAGGACCTGAACGTCGGGGGCTGCCTTTTGTTGGAGAGGATAGAGCCCGGGAGGTCACGCCAATGCGAACCCGTCAGCTTTCCGCGGGTTCCGGCACGGCTACAACGTATCCGGATACACCACCAGGCCCAACTGGCCGGCATCGGCTTCGAGGGCAAAGCGGGTCTGTACCGGGCCATGCGCGACTTGGCGGAATAAAGCGGGAGGCCGCTCAGCGGCAGGTCATATCTCCGCAGCAAAGGTCAGTTTGGGTCGTGGTTTAATGGTCGTTATTTTGAATCTTTGGTGAAGACGGCGGATTCTATAGACGTGTTAAAGCCACATACATTTTGATCAGATAAGTCATCTGTCGAACAACCGCCGCCAAGAGAGCCTTTTGCAGAAAATTCAACCTTATCTTCTACAAACTTTATTGTTATACGACACTTGTTTTCGAGATAGTTATGTTCGCTTCCCGACTTGATTGCCTTCCCACCTACAAAGCACATGTGGTAGTTGTCAGTTACAAAAGTGGATAAAAAGCACAAAGTCTTTGATTTTTTGTCCCAAACTTCCAGGACGTCGTTCGCACTTGTGTTCTTTTCTACAGGCTCGAATATATCATGGGGATTAATGTAGGTCATTAGTCCATGCAACGAATAGTCGGATTCAGCTAGTTGTTCACAGTCTGCGAGAGCAGTACCGTAAACTGATAAAGTCAAAAGGCACGCGATTAGATATATCATCAATGAGTTCCTATCCAGTCTTTACCCAACGGCAAAGCCCGGACCGGCGTTTATTCGGCCGATCTTGGCTTCAGTTATTGCATCCCCTCGCATGCCGCTTGGATCTCACCTTCAGATTCCCGACGGACTCTATCGTAGCATGCACCATTGTTATTGGTAGCTTTGCCACACACGGCTATCAATCTTTTAAGATAACTGTCATTGGCTTCCTGGCACTTGGGGAGGATCTTTTGCAGACGACTCTGAGCATCCTTCATCTGGCGCATGCATTCTGCACTGACCTTTTCCTCGATACATTGCTGCATTTTTGAAATTGGCAGTGGTTGCGAGGCACAGGCATTCCCGACGCGTTCGAATTCGTTCACGCACGACTTATTCGGGTACCAGGCGGGTACTGTCTTCGTCTCAGCAAAGCAGTCGGGAACCATCAAGGAGATGAACGCAAGTGAAACTGACGCAGAAACCAATATACCCTTCATCGCTTTTGAAACCGCGCGTTTGCCATCTGCAATCAAAAGAAGCCTCCGTAAAACAGTGGACTCACCGCTGCTGGGATCGGTCGAGGGATACTCCCCCTCAATAGGTGACATCAGGTACAGCCCCTCCAGCGCTCCTGGACTTTTCTGGCTGTGCAGCATATCACGCACAGTTAATGTTAATCAATGCAATTGCAAGAGTTTCCGTAGGTTCCCGTGGCGAGAGAATGGTCGACCACCCGTGCGGCCCACTTGCCAGCCAAACAAGACACAGCCGGCCTCCGATAGGTCGTTGAGAGCGGCATGCAGCGGTACCGGAACTGAGTCGCCTTTTGTCTGGGACAAGCCCTTTCCCGCTGAAGCGACAGCAGACGAAAAAAAGCCTGCACCGAGGTGGTGCAGGCCATTGCAAGAGGGTGTGAAGCTGTGCGTGCTCTGTGCTTAGTTGCTGCGCGGTGTCAGGGAGAAGTTGGTGGTGGTACCCCAGCGCTTGGTGTACCAGAGGTAGTCGCGGACCGTCAGTTGCTTGTTGGCGGCATCCACCGAGATGACCTTGAAGGTGAGCTTGCTCGGGTCAGTGGCCGACAGGGTCCCTTTCATCGGAGAGTCCACCCGGATCACGTTGAGGCTGATGTCGTTGTCGGGACCGGTATAGCTGTAGGTGCCGTTTATGTGGTCGTTGCCGTGGAAGTAGGCGACGATGTTTTTGTGGGTTTTAAGCCAGGCCACCAGCGCTCGCTGGGCGGTGGTGGACGGCGCACTGGTGGTCAGGCCGTCGGCGGCGGCCTGCTGATCGGCCACCATGTTCTCGAACTTGTCGGTCGCGTTGATGTCGTGGGTCCCGTTGGGGTTGGTCAGGTGCTTGGTCTCGATGTCCGGCTGGTCGTGGGCAAAGAGGATGACCGGGGTAGTCGAGGGGACGCCGGCCAGGTCGGCGTCGACCCAGGCGCGGGCGGTGCTGTCCGGCCACATGGTGATGAAGACGTAGTGCACGCCGTTCACGTCCTTGGAGTAGAAGACCCGTTTGGCGGCGTAGCTGCCGGCGGCGGTGGCAACGGCAGGGGTGGAGCCGACGAAATCGGCCACGGTCAGCTGGACGCTCGGTTTCATCGCCAGGTTGTAGATCTTAACGTACGAGGTGGCATCCAGGCCGGCTGCGGTGTCCATGGGCGACTTGTAGTAGCCGATCGCGTTGGAGACGTCGTGGTTACCGGGGATGATGAAAAGCGGCGACTGCTGCCCCGCCTTGTTCCTCAGGGTGAGGCCGTTTATGTAGTCGGCCTCGAACTGCGACCAGGATACCGCGGCGTTCTGTTTCCCGGTGGCGCTTTCCGACCGGTTGGCGATGTCGCCGCCCTCGACCACGAAATCTACCGGGCCGACCGACTGGCAGGCGTTCACGCCGCTGTCGTTGCACGGGGTCGCCACGTCCGAAATGCCGTTCATCACGCCGACCAACGCGCCGTTGACCTGGTAGCCGCTGCTGTAGCCCTGGAAGAAACCGGCGGTAGGGCGCTTGATGCCGTAGTGGGCATCGGAGGTAAAGACGAAGGTGGTCTTGGCCGGGGCGGCAGTGGCGGTGGAATCGGAGCCGCAGCCGGAAAGACCGGCGACGGACGCCACCAGCACAACGGCAAGCGACAGATTGACGAGAGAGCGGTTGTTACCCATAAACGAGAGCCTCCTAAACGGTGAAATAGCATGAGTTAGTTAAGACCTTGTAGCAAACCCATGTGACCCCTCTGTTACAAGAGTCCGACAGTTCGAGCAAAAGAGGTTCCCCCCAACTGAAGCCGCCCAGCAGCCTTCACCATCAGCAATCACGGGAATAGTCCTCCGGCGGCTGCAGCCGCGCCCCCATGCCGAGGTCTTGCAGCAGGGCGGCGAGATTGGTCGACGCTTCCGGGGTCTGCTCGAAATACCTGCCGCGCAGCTCGCAGATCAGGAGTCCCCGGTAGTCGGCGATGAACTCCCACAGGATGTCGCGGAAGGGGATGGCGCCCCAGCCGACCGGCATGTGGGAGTCCCCCTTGCCGAAGGGGAGCTGGTGGGTCTGGTTCTTTTCGGTGTGGTAGACCGGGTTGCCGAAGTTGTCGTGCACGTGGCAGTGCGCGATGTAGGGGGCGATGGCCCGGGTCTCGGCGACCGGGTCCAGTCCGTAAAAGCGCGAGGCGAGCTGCAGGTGGCCGAAATCGAGGGTGATCCGCACGTTGGGCCGGTCGATCCGCACTACCTGCGCCTTGAGTGTCTGCGGCAGCTCCGCGTAGCAGTAGGGGGAGTGGTGCAGGTAGGGGCGGGCGTTTTCCATGCAGATCGCGACCTCGGGAAACTCGTCGGCCGCCTGACGCAGGATGTCGGCCTCCTGCATCATCAGGCGCTCTTGCTCGGCGCTCTCCAGGGCGAGCGGTTCCCGCACCGCGAAATCCTCTTCCGCCAGAAAGCGCCCCGGGTGGTAGACCAGCGCGCGGGCACCGACGGCGGAGGCAAATTGCAGGGAAGCCCAGAGTACTTCGCGGTGCAGCTCGGGGTAGCTGCGGTCCATAAGGTTGAGCGGGTTCGGCGCGTGGACGCTGTAGTGGAAGGGGAAATCGGCCAGGATGGCGCGGGTCTCGCCGCAGCGCCGCGCGTCCAGCCGGCCGTTTTTCACCAGGTCCAGGCCGTGTACCGTGATTTCGGCGGCGCTGAGTCCGAAGCGCCGGAAGGACTCGAGGTCCCGCACCAAGGCCTTCAGGTTGCCGTCCACACGGGCCTCGTTGATGTTGCTTCCGATCCTCAGCATGTGGAGAAGACCTCCCTGCCGCCTACGAAGGTCTTCAGGATGCGGGGGAACTCGTCGGAGTGGTCCACCAGCACGAGGTCCGCCTGCTTCCCCACCTCGATGGAGCCGACCTGGTCCGCGATCCCCACCGCAGCGGCAGGGTTGAGGCTCACCATGTTGACCGCCTCGTTAAGCGGCAGGATGCCGAGCCGCTCCAGGGCAAGCACCGCGTGCAGCATGGTCATCGGGGAATAGTCGGAGCAGAGGATGTCGCCGAAGCCCCAGCTGATGGCGTCGCGGGCGCTCAGGTTTCTCGCCTGGGACTGGCCGCGCAGCACGTTGGGCGACCCCAGGCAGATGCCGATGCCGTGCTCCTTAGCCGAGCGCACCGCCTCGATGTTCACCGGGAACTCGGTGAGCCCGATCCCCATCCCCTTGAGCCACTGGATTTTCTTCCGGCAGTCGTCGTCGTGGGACGCGATCGAGATGCCGCGTTCCTTGCACAGCCCCACCAGGTGGTCGATCGCCTGCTGGGCGTCCCCTTCCTTGGCGCACTGCTTGCGGTCGATGATGTCGTCCATCTCCTGGTCGCTCTTGCCGTACACCGGGCCGTAGTAGCTCTTGAACGAGGTGATGTCGCGGAACTGCCCCTGGCCCGGCGAGTGGTCCATGAAGGAGAAGAGCTGGATCAGGTCATCCCGGATCAGCCCGTCCAGAAAGGGGACAGCGCCCAGGTCGGTGATCTCGAAGCGGGCGTGTACCCGGGTGCGCACCTTGAGTTTGTGCCCGAACTGGCCGATCTGGCGGACTATGCCGGCCGCTGTGCTGTTGGAGCGCAGCCCCACCTCCATCTCGGCGAAGGAGAGCGAGTGGAACATGGTGGTGATACCGCAGGCGGCGATCTTCTTGTCCAGCTCGAAGACCGCGATGTCTACGGGAAAGAAGGTGTTGGGTCGCGGCTCGATCCCCTTTTCGACGGCGTCGGAGTGCAGATCGACGAAGCCGGGCATCAGGTAATGGCCGCAGGCGTCGAGGGCACCCGCCGGGGCGCCGGTGGCAGGGGCGATCTCGACGATGATTCCCTCTTCGATGCGGACGGCGGCCTCTTCCCGGACGCCCGAGGGGGTTACCAACCGCGCATTGGTGATGGTGAAGCTTTTCGACATGATAGAATCCTCTTGAAAAGTCCCCCCTCCCCTTGCGGGAGGGGGTTAGGGGGAGGGGGAAGGTGCCATTATTTCCCATGATTTGCGGCTTCACCCACCCCCCGCCCCCAAGTGAGGGGGAGCTTAAGTTAGCGCCAGTACCCGCCGGGGGGAGGGGGAGTTGGCGAAGGCTGCGGGGGTTGGCCAGTGAAACCGGCAGGCTTGACCGGCGGCTCACACCGCTTTTTTCTGTAAAGCCCGCCTTGCGTCCTCAGCTGACGCGGAATACCTGGTCGGCGACCGACTCCATCAGCTCGGTGTCGTGGAAGATGCCGATCATGGTGGTCCCCTCCTGACGCAGCTCCTGCAAGATGTCGAGAACCACCTGCACCGACCCCTTGTCCAGGGACGCGGTCGGCTCGTCCAGGAGGAGCAGGCGCGGACGCCAGCTCACCGCGCGGGCGATGTTGATCCGCTGCTGCTCGCCGCCGCTGAAGGTGGCCGGATAGGCGTCGAAGAGACGCGACGGGATGCGCAGCCGCTCCAGCAGATGGGCCGCACGGTCACGGGCCGCGGCGCGGGTGGTACCGTTTCGGGTCAGGATCGGCTCCATGACCACATCGAGCGCCGAAACCCTCGGGATCACCTTGAGAAACTGCGAGACGTACCCCATCTCCTTATTGCGGATGTCGAGCACCTCCCGGTCCGAGAGCGTCGCCAGATCGACCCGTCCGAGCTGCGCCGAGTCGTACCGGATGGCACCGGAGCTTGGAAGGTAGGTGCGGTAGATGCACTTGAGGACGGTACTCTTCCCGGCGCCGCTCGGGCCGGAGAGCCCGAGAAAGCCGCCGGCGGGGACCTCGAAGGAGATCTCGCGGCAGGCATCGATCCGCTTGCCGTCCAGGATGTGCAGGGTGAACTCTTTGGTTAGCTTGTCGACGGATATCACGTGGGTTGGCTCCTTCGATTACAGCTGCGACGCGACCAGCAGCTGGGTGTAGCGATGCTGGGGGTCCTGTAGGATCTGGTCGGTGAGCCCCGCCTCGACGACCCGGCCGTACTTCATCACCATGGTCCGGTGGCACAGAAGGTTGATCACCCCGAGATCGTGGGAGACCACCAGGAGGGAGAGCTGGAACTCCTCCCTAAGGCTGCGGATCAGGTCGAGCACCCTGGCCTGCACCGAAAGGTCGAGCCCGGTAGTCACCTCGTCGAGGAAGAGGATGAGCGGCTTGTTGGAGAGCGCCTTGGCGATCTGCACCCGCTGCTGCATCCCGCCGCTGAAGTTGCGCGGCGGCTCGTCCATGCGCGCGACCGGAATCTCGGTGCGCGCCAAAAGCTCGGCGGCGCGGCTGCGGATCGCCGCGATATTGCGCCAGCCCGCCCCCAAGAGCCGCTCGGCCACGTTGCCGCCGGCGCTTACCTGCATGCGCAGCCCGAGGTACGGGTTCTGGTAGACGATCCCCATCAGCGCGTTTCTCACCTGGCGCTTCTGGAACTGGCTCAAGCCCAGGAGGTTCCGGCTGTAGGCCTCGCCCTCGGTGAAGAACTCCGGCAGGTGTGCGAGCTGCGGCGTGCGGGCGAGTTCGACGGTTCCGGCGCAGGCATCCCACTCGAAGTGTAGAAGCCGCACCAGGGTGCTCTTGCCCGAACCGCTCTCCCCCACGATCCCCAGCGCCTCGTTGGGGAAGAGGTCGAAGGAGACGTCGTTGCAGGCGAGTACCGCGCCGCAGTGCGGACACTGGTTGGTTTCGGCCTCGGGGCCGGTGGAGGAGGCGCAGCGGTCGCAGCCGGCGCCGAAGCGCTTGGCGAGTCCTCTTACCTTGATCACAGGTTGCATGGTTCGACCCTCTTGTCGCAGTACCCGGAATCCGAGCAGTAGTAGAGCCGGCCGCCGGCCTCGCCGTCGATCACCTCGTCCAGGAAGCTGTCCTCGGCGCCGCAGCGCGCGCAGCGTTTGCCGGTGAAATCCTCGACCCGGAAGGTGTGATCCTCGAACTCCAGGGGCTCGACGCTCGTGTGGGGCGGGATCGCGTAGATGCGTTTCTCGCGCCCGGCGCCGAACAGGAAGAGCGTTTCCGACCGGTTCAGCTTCGGGACGTCCCAGCGCGGGATGGGGCTCGGGTCCATGATGTAGCGCCCGTTCACGGTGACCGGATATCGGTAGCTGATGCTGATCTCGCCGAAGCGCACGATGTCCTCGTAGAGAAAAAGCCACATCCGGCTGTAGTCGGCCTCGGCGTGCATGCGCCGGGTCTCGGCCTCGGACGGCTCCACCTCGCGCAGCGCCTCCGGGTAGGGGACCTGCAGCACCAGGATCTGGTCGGCGCGCATCGGCTCCTCGGGGATGCGGTGCCGGGTCTGGATGACCGTGGCGGCGCCCGTGTTGGTGGTGATCTCCACGCCGGCCACGGCCTTTACGAACTTCTTGATGTTGACCGCGTTCACGCTGCCGTCGCACCCCTGGTCGATCACCTTGAGCACGTCGTCAGGACGGATGAGCGACAGCGTGATCTGGATGCCGCCGGTCCCCCAGCCGCGGGCGATGGGCATCTCGCGCGAACCGTAGGGGACCTGGTACCCGGGGATCGCGACCGCCTTCAGGATGCTGCGCCTCACCTCGCGCTTGGCACCCTCGTCCATGAAACCGAAGGGGTATCCGGCCGGATCCGCTTCCTCCCCGGGCTTCCCGTTAGCCAGCCACTCCTGCATCAGCATGGTTTCTCCTCCCCGCGGGCGATCTCCTGGGCCTTGCGCAGCCGGTCCAGATCGGACAGGAAATCGACGTAGTGCGGCAGTTTCCAGTGGTTGCAAAAGCCCATCGCCTCGATGCCGTCGATGTGGTAGAGGACGTACTCCTGGTCCTCGGCGGGGCAACTCGGCTCCTTGGCACGGGTGCAGCGGTCGAGCACCGCCATGGAGATCGCCTTGATCTCGTTTTGCCCGAAGCAGAGCCCGTAGCCCAGGCTGAAGCGCGGCACACCGTCGCTCCCTTCGAAGCGCGCGACCACCTCGGCCTCGGTCACCTTCACCTCGCCTATGCAATAGGCTTCGCCGGTGACCGGGTGCGGCACGCTGAGCGGCAGGTAGCCGACCCGCAACTCACCCAAGACCGGGTGGATGTTGCCGTAGCCGCGCATGCTGGAGTAGGCCAGAAGGAGCATGCCGCCGGTCTCGCCGCGCGCCATCGACTGCAGGGCGGCGTTACGCGGCGCCGGGAAACTCAGGGAGCGCCGGGTGATGTCGAACGGTTCTTCGCGCGGCAGCGAACCCGCCTCGTCCAAAAGCCCCTCGCGGCGCAGGATCTCCACCACCTTGGGGAAGCTGTCCGGAAACTCCGCCTCGTTCGGCAGGTCGGCCTTGAGCCGTTCCCGGAAGGTTTCCCGGCGCTTGGCGCTGTCGTTTAACAGATCGAAGTCCAAAAGGCGCAGCGTGTAGTCGCTGGTCGGTCCCAGGATCTGCCCCCCCGGCACCTCCTTGAAGGCCGAGGAGATGCGGCGCACGATGCGCATCCCGGCGGTGCCGGCGGGGAGCCCGTAGCCCAGGCGGGGCTGGGTGGCCCGGAAGGCGCGCAGCATGAACGAGGACTCGAAGCTGTCCCCGGCAGACTGTTTCAGGGCCAGGGCGGCCAGGTCCGGGGCGTAGAGCCCACCCTCGCTCATCACCCGGTCCACTGCCAGGTAGAGCTGTTCCCGGATCTGCGCGACTTCCAGCGGGGCCGAGGTCCCCTTGCTTCGTTCGTGGGCGAAGAGCCGGCAGGCGTTCTCGATCGCCTCGTTGCCACCCTTGACGGCGACGTATCCCATATCAGTTCACTCCGATCCGCGTCGAACGCGGGATGCACATCAGGCACCCGCCGTTGTCCAGAAATATCGCGTCCACTCCCAGCGGGAACTCCGCGTTTACCTCACGCAGGAGCGCCAATTCCTCCGAAGCCACCCCCCGGATCAGCGGGCGCGCAGTATCCGGGATCCCCGGACCCTGCAGGTTGAGCGTCCCGCCGACCTCCCGCAGTTCTTCGACCAGGTAGAGCACCGTGGCGCCCTGGTCCGGATACTCGAGGCTGCCGCGTTTGGCCAGGAGCAGCGCGCCGGCGCTCTCACCGTCGGGGAAGACGAGAAAGTCCGCCAGCTCTTCCCGCACCGGCCGGCTCCCCAATTCGCGGGCAAGCAAGGTCCCTACGTCGGCGTAAGCTGCGGGGACGCAGTGCGTTACCTCGTGGTCCAGCAGGCAGCGGGCCAGGCTGAGGAGCAGGGCGTCCGGTCCGTCCCCCGCGCCGGGTCGGGGGAGCCGTTCCACGGTCCCCGGACGGCTCATGGCCTTAAGCAGCGTGCGAAAGGTGGCGTGATCGTCGATGATGGTGTCGTGTCGCATGTCAGGCTCCCGGCATGAGGTCGAAATTGACCTTGGTGGAGGCGGTCAATGCCGTCTCTTCGGCGCGACGGGCCGTTTGGCCCGCCTGGGCGCGTTCCAGACAGGCGCGCACCCAGCCGCAGGTCTCGTCGTTTCTGCCGGAGCGCAAAAGGGCGTCCGCCGCCGCGCGGGCCAGCGCCTTGCGCGGCTCCTCGCCCAAAATCATGCCGGCCCCCTCGCATCCCGCCACCCGTACCGTCGCCTCGGTAACCAGCACCTCGCCCAGATGGAAATCGGCTTCGAAGCTGTCGGTCACCGTCATCATGATGAGGCCGGAACGGGGCGCCCGAGTGATCTGCACCTCTTCCCGTGCGAAAAGCTCCAAGAGCTGGTCCACCTCGGCAGGCGTCATGTCGAGGACGGCGCGGGTCAAATCGTTGGCAAACATCTCACTCTCCCGGTGGCTATTGGTAGTCGATAAAGAAGCTGAAGCCGTGCTTGCGGTAACCCAGCGACTCGTAAAAACGGTGCGCCGGCTCACGGTTCAGGTTGCTTGAGAAGGTCATCTTGTAGCACCCCCGCTGCCGGCAGATTTCGTTGGCGTAGGCCATCATCTCCTTGCCGATCCCCTGCCCGCGCAGCTCTTGCGCCACTACCACGTCCTCAAGGACCGCGCTCGGCGCACCCCGGTGCCCCAGGTTGTCCATGAAGAGGAGGGCAAAGGTGCCGACCAGCTCCCCCTCAAGTTCCGCCACATGCAGCCGGTAGTAGGGGTAGTCCCGGAAGCGGGCGAGGACGCGCTGCGCTTCCTCCAGCGGCAACACGCTGCCGTCGTCCTGGCCCAGCTGCCGGTAGAGCACCAGCAGGCCGGGGAGATCTCGCTCGGTTGCTTCCCGAAGGGTAAGACTCATGGAAAATTCTCCTTTCTTAAATCAGGTGTACTTGGCCCGGATCAGCGCGCTCACCCGGTCGATCAGGGCCACCGTCACGATGATGATAATGAGGATGGTGGTGACCTCACGGTTCTCGTAGCTCTTAAGCTTGTCGAACAGGTAGACCCCGATGCCGCCCGCGCCGGTGAAGCCCAGTATGGTGGCGGAGCGGACGTCGGACTCCAGCCGGTACAGCGTCATGGAAACCACGTACGGGGTGATCTGGGGCACCACCGCGTAGCGGATCACCTTGACGAACCCGGCGCCGGTGGCGGTAAGCGCGTCGATCGGCTCCTGCTGCACCGCCTCGATCCCCTCGGAGAGGAGTTTCAAAAGCACCCCCGAGGTGTGCAGGCCGAGCGCCAGGATGCCGGGCATCGGCCCGAGCCCCACCGCCGAGACGAACAGCAGCGCCCAGATGATCTCGTTGATGGAGCGGGACAGGTTGGCGAAGAGCCGGACCGTCGAGTAGATCGCCGCGCGCAGCCAGACCTGGGAAGGCTGCCTTCCCGGGATGATGATCTTAAGCGTGTTCTTCGAGGCGAAGAAGGAGAGCGGGAAGGCGATCAGCACCGAGAGGATCAGCGCCAGAAAGGCCATCTGCACCGTCTCCAGCATGGAGCGCAGGTAACGCATGAGCGGTTTCGCTGCGAACTCGGGCGGAAAGAAGCCGCTGTCCTTGATGTCCGGGGTTCCGGCCAGGTAGCTGTACATGTTGCCCCACCCCTCCCAGAGCTTCCCCACGCTCATCTCGGTTGAGTGCCAGCACCAGGAAACGATCACGAGCGTAACGGCCACCACCATCAGGTTGTAGGGATGGAAGGGGTTGGTCTGCCGTTTGATGTCGTCAAGAGTCATGACAGGAGATCTCATCGAGAAGTTGCTCCGGTGACAGGTCGACGGGTGCCGCGGCCGGCGTGCGTGGGCGCCGGCCGCGACCGGCCGTTACTTTTTTGTGAGCTGCTTTTTGACCTCGATCTGGTCGCGGATCGGATCGTAGGCATCGTCGCTGGTGGCCGCGTAGCGCTGCAATTTCAGCTGCTTCAGCCCTTCCTTGTCGCTATAGGTGAGGAACGCGTCACGCAGCGCCTTTTTCAGGGACTCCGGCAGATCCTTGCGGTAGGCCATCGGGGAACCGGGGATCAGCTTGGAGGTCCAGATCACGTTCAGGTCCCTCTGCTTGTCCCAGAACTTGCCGTTGCCGCGGTCGATATCAAGGTCGTTGGTGGAGGCGATGTCCACCTTGCCGGCCTTGACCGCCAGGATGGAGGCCTCGTGGCTCCCCGAGTAGATCACCTTGGAGAAGTATTTCTCCGGCTCGATCTTCAGGTCCTTCACGAAGTGGACGGTGGGGACCAGGGTGCCGCTCGTCGAGTTGGGATCGGTGAAGGCCCACACCTTCCCTCTGGCATCCTTCACGCTGTTGATGCCGGAGCCTTTCTTGGTGATGATGACGCCGTGGTACCCCTGGGTGCCGTCCTCCAGCACCTCCATGGCAAAGGCCTCCGCTCCCGCGCGCTGGGCTGCCTCGACGTAGGACTTCGGTCCGAAGTAGGCCAGGTCGACGTGCTTGAACTGCATCGCCGTGATGACGCCGGCGTAGTCGGTGGAGGTCTTCGTCTCGACCGGGATTCCCAGGCGCTTCTGCAGGTACTTCGCCAGGTTTTCGTAACGGTCGGTGATGTGGCTCGACGACTCGGTGGGGATGAGTCCCAGCACCAGCTTCTTGGGCCAGCCGGCCGGGGCGGCCAGGGCGGCGCCGGGGAGGCAGACGGCCAGGGCGAGGGCAACTACCAGCTTCAGTACCTGCTTCATGGTAGATCTCCTTTAGTTTCGCTACGTGTCGATGGCTATGGCTAAATGGTGGCGTCGGGTTCGTTGTGTCGTCAGGATTCAGGCAGCCGAGGCGGCCGCCGTCGGGAAGGCGAGGTGTGGTGCCCGCGTTTCCTGGCGGTCGCGGTGCGCCGGCGCCTGGTATATTTCGGCGACGGTGGCCGGGCAGAGTTGGGCGGGAGAGCCGTCGTAAACGATGCGGCCGGCGTTCATGCCGACGACCCTGCTGCAGAATTCCCGGGCGTAGTCGAGCTGGTGCAGGTTGGCGATGACGGTGATGCCGTAGCGCTCGTTGGCGTTTTTCAGGGTTTCCAGCACCATGCGGGCGCTCACCGGGTCGAGCGACGAGATCGGTTCGTCCGCCAGGATCACCTCGGGGCGTTGGGCGATGGCCCGGGCGATGGCGACCCGCTGCTTCTGTCCGCCGGAGAGACGGTCGCAGCGGCTCAACGCCTCGGCCTCGATCCCCACCACCTTCAGGTATTCGTAGAGCTCATCGTACTGCTCATTTGTGTAGTGCTTGAAGAGCGCCGACAGCAGCGGCTTTCTGTGCAGCATGCCGCTCGCCACGTTGTCCAGCACCGACAGGCGCCCCACAAGGTTGAAGCCCTGGAAGATCACCCCGAGCTTTGCCCGCAGCCCCTTCAACTCCGCGCGCCGGATCTTCCCGAGTTCCTGCCCCAGCACCGTGAGTTCTCCCCCGAGGATGCTGGTGGTGGCGTTGATCCCCATGAGCAGCGTGGACTTCCCCACGCCGGACGGCCCGATGATGCTCAGGAACTCACCCTTGCGGATGGTCAGGTCGACCCCCTTCACCACGTCCTTGCGGCCATAGCCCAGCGTGAGCCCCCGCGCGACGATCTGCTCCATGTCTGCCTCCATTGGGTCGTTGCCGGCCCCGGTCTCGGCGCTCCGTGCGGCGCCGGTCAGGCGAAGTTGACCACCATGCTCCCCAAGTCACCCCGCATATAGGTTTCGCAATACTCGATGACGCGGCCATCTTGGTCGCGGCCGACGCTGCGCACCAGGAGCAGCGGCACCTCGGCCGGGATCTGCAACAGGTGCCGCTCGCGCTCGCCGGGAAGCACCGCCTCGAACACCGACTCGGAGCGGGTCGCCTCGATGCCGAAGGCTTCCTTGAGCAGAGCGTAGAGCGAGGCCGCGCCGTGCATGCGCCTTTCCAGCCCGGGGACCCGTGCCGCCGGCAGCCGGGAGGTGGCGACCATGAAAGGGATGCCGTTTACCGAGCGCAGCATCTCGAGCTCAAGCACCTCGGCGCCCGGATTAACACCCAACTGCTGGGCCAGCCCCTCGTCGGCTTCGCTCAGACTGGTTCCCAAAAGCTCGATCCCCGGCGTGAAGCCCGCCTCCTGGACCGAGGTAGAAAAACGGACCGTCTTCGATACCCGGTAGCGGATCTTTTGCTCCGCGACGAAAGTGCCGCTTCCCTTGACGCTGAAGAGCACCCCTTCGCTCTTAAGCTGTTTGAGCGCCTCCCGCGCCGTGTGCCGGTTCACGCCGAACTGGCGCCCAAGGTCCGATTCCGCAGGGAGCTTGCTGCCGGGGAGGTAGGCCCCCTCGCGGATGCGCTGCATGAGGATCTCGGAAATCTGCTGGTAGTAGGCGGTGCCCGAGTCCTTCTCCAAGTTGTCGGCGAGTTGTCTATACATATCTGGGGAGGAGTTATACGCGAGGATTGTTACAGGGGATTGAATCGGAGGTGATACTTTTGCAAAGGTTTCGTGCCGTTTTTGTCTCGGGCGGCGGAAGTGCTGCGGGTCCAGGTCCAGATCTGCCCCCACCGCGTCCGCTCGTTCCTTTCCCAAATATCAAGTTCTCATCTTTTCAGGGGGTTACCCGGCGGCTTCGCGTCGTGCAACATTGCCCTCTTGTTTGCAATTTTGGGACGATAAAAAACAACAATGCCCTCTTATGCGGTATTTTAAGACGATCAAAAGCACAGCTGACCTCTTTGCTTTGTTTTCGAGACGACCTTTTGCAATTTTGCCCTCTTCTAAAGCAATTCAACGCGACCACGTGCAAGTGTGCCTTGTGAATCGCGTAGGAAGCCGTTTCATCGTCGATTAAGGCCGAAGAAAACGCTGCCGGCGGTGGGGCGCGGGAGGTCGTCCCAGGAAAACGCCCCGAAACCGGCAAGACCTCGTGGAGGGCTCGACATTACCGGGGCGGTTGGAAATGACCTCGTGTGTGGCAAGGAGCTGGGGAGGGGATCGGGTCGCCATTACTTCAGATGGCACAGAAACCTGGAAAGAAGTGGTGTCGGGGTGTCGTCCATTGGTTCGCCTTTGACAAAAATTAGGGACAGCTATATAGTCCGGTTTAATTGTCACTAGGGCAGGT
>Ga0079306_1000664_pt1 | contig 29062 bp, 25 predicted proteins | sample Methanotroph_Enr_FD_79181 | JGI IMG/M metagenome (GOLD analysis project Ga0079306, IMG submission 79181) | Enriched soil microbial communities from Old Woman Creek wetland in Ohio, USA - Methanotroph_Enrichment_5 | ecosystem: Environmental > Terrestrial > Soil > Wetlands | place: USA: Ohio...
CTGGCGCTCCATGAGGCTCTTCACCTGGTTGGCGCTGCTGGTGACGCCGCGGATGGCGTTCAGCTCCGTGATGGTGACGGGCTGGCGGTAGGCGATGATGGCCAGGGTCTCGATCTGGGCCGGGGTGAGCTTGCCGCTGCGGGTCACGGTCACCAGCTTGGCGACCATGTCCTTGTAGACCGGGCTGGTGGCCATGCGCCAGCCGCCGCCCACCTCCAGCAGCCGCAGGCCGCTGGCGCCCTGGAGGCGCTCCTGCAGCTTCTCGATGCCCTGCTGCAGGGCCCCGTCGCCCAGGCCCGTGAGCTCCCGCAGGCGGGCCAGGTCCAGCACCTCGCCCGCGGCCGTGAAGAGGGCCTCCAGGGCGCCCGGAAGGTCGCCGCCCTCCTCCCAGAGGGGATCCTGGTGGAAGATTTCCGTGTCGTTCACCGGTACGCCCCCAGCCGCTGCCCCACCCTCACGTCGCCCTCCATGTGGACCGGGGCCCAGTCCTGCGCCCGCGGCCCGCCCACCAGCAGCACCACGGTGGAGCCGAACTCGAAGGTGCCGAGGTCGTCGCCGGGCGCGCAGGTCAGCATCGCCACGGGGAAGCCGCCGTCCTTCGGGAGGGCCTTCCCGTCGAGCCAGCGGGGGTCGATCACCACCCCGCCCACATGGGTGGCGCCCACCAGCACGGCGGCCACCTCCAGCCCTTCGTCGGCGCCGGTGCCCAGGGCGGTCCAGGTGGCGCGGCGGTTGCGCTCGTAGAGGCGGGCCACGGCGCCGGTGCTGGCGTCGTTCACGGGCCAGAGTTCGCCCTCCACGCGGGAGACAGCCGTGACGCGGCCTTCGATGGGCACGTGGATGCGGTGGTAGTCCTTGGGCGCGAGGTAGAGGGTGAGGTAGTGCCCACCCTCGAAGCGCCGGGCCCCGGGATCGTGCTTCAGCAGTTCCGTGATGCGGTAGGGCAGGCCCTTGGCCTGGATGGCCATGTCGCGTTCGATGCGGCCGCTGGCGATGATCCGGGCATCCACGGGGCTGTTGACGAAGCCCGGGAGGGGGGCCGCCTGGGGCCGCAGGCCGGGCTTCAGACGTCGGGTGAAGAGCGCCTGCAGGCTTGGGTACTGGTCCAGGGGGAATTCCGCCTCGGCCATGTCCAGGTGGTAGACCCGGGCGAAGCGGCCCAGCAGGGGTGTCCGCCAGGCCACGGGCAGGTCGCGCTCGGCCGCCCAGCCCACCACGGCCGATCCCAGCCGCTTGGGATAGAGGCCGAGCAGGCGCAGGGACACAGGCCCGGGCGTGCGCAGCAGCACGTACGCCACCCAGAGGAGGGCGAGGGCCAGCGCGGCGCGCGCGGGGGAGGGCCAGTCGATGGGCATCCCGCCAGGATAACCCGGGACGGGCCCGGGTTCCGCTTCCGCCGGGGGCGCGGCCGGGCGACCATGCCTCCATGGGCACCGTCTCGCTCCCGGTCCTCTCCGCCGCCTGGGCGGGGTACGGCCTCCTCCATTCCCTGCTGGCCGGCCACGGCGTCAAGCGGTGGGTCTCGGCCCGCTGGCCCCGCCTCATGCCGGCCTACCGGCTGCTCTACAACCTGGTGGCCCTGGCCACCCTGGTTCCCTTCGTCTTGTGGCTGTGGCGGGACTCGGGTCCCTTCCTCTGGCGCTGGACCGGGCCCTGGCGCTGGCTGGCCGATGGCCTCGCCCTGGCGGCGCTGGCCGCGCTCCTGCTGCCCGGGAGCCCCTACGACACCTCGGCCTTCCTGGGCTGGCGCCCCTGGCGGGAGGGCCGGATGGACGCCGGGGACGGCGAGCCCTTCCGCATCGGCTTCCTTCATCGGTTCGTCCGCCATCCGTGGTACGCCCTCTCCCTGGTGCTGCTCTGGACCCGGGACATGACGGCGATGCGGCTGGTCTCGGCGCTCTGGATCACGGCCTACTTCCTCGTCGGATCCAGGCTGGAGGAGCGGAAGCTCATCGCGGTGCACGGCGAGCGCTACCGCCGCTACCGGGCCCGGGTGGCGGGTCTGCTGCCCCTCCCCTGGAGGACCCTCAGCCGGGCCGAGGCCCGGGACCTGGAGGCGCGATGACGTGGACCTGCCTGACCCCCTGCGAAGCCCGCCGGATGCCCTGGAAGAATGGCGGCGGGACCACCCTGGAACTGGCCGTGGGGCCTCCCGGCGCGACCCTCGACACCGGCTTCGCCTGGCGCCTCAGCAGCGCCGAAGTGGCCGTCTCCGGCCCCTTCTCGGCCTTCCCGGGGATCGAGCGGACCCTCCTCCTGCTCGCCGGTGATGGCTTCCGCCTGGATTTCGGCGGGCACGGCGCGGTGGTCCTGGACCGGCCCCTCGAACCGGTGCGCTTTTCCGGCGACTGGCCCGCCGGGGCCACCCTGCTGGGCGGGCCCTGCGTGGATTTCAACCTGATGGCCGATCCCGCCCGCTGCCGGGCGCGGCTGGAGGTCCTGCGGCTGGAGGGCACCGGCCGCCTGGCCCTGGAGGCTGCGACCATCCTGGTGTTCGTGGCGAGGGGTGTCGTATCGGTTCCCGCCCTGGACCTGCACCTGGGCCAGGGCCACCTTCTCCGCGTCGACGGCGGGGCGGGGGACCTGGCCCTGGTGCCGGGCTACGGCGGGGGGACCGCGGTGATCGTGGTCAGGATCGACTAGCGTCCCACCACGAGGATCCGGAAGCTGTCCGGCACCAGGTCGGGGCGGTGCCAGGGTTCCCCTGGCTTCCGGGGCGGGGCGGGCTGGAAGTCGGCGGTGGGGAGGTAGAGGCGGTGGGTCGTCTCGTCCAGGGCCATGGTGCGGGCGCCCCGCTGGGTGGGGGCCTGCTCCAGCACGGTGTAGGCGTCCGGGGAGTCCTGGCGCACCACGGTGAGGGTGCCCTCGCCGTTGGAGCTGTAGGCGGTCCCCGTCCCGGGATCGAAGGCCGCGGCGTCGGCGCCGGCCCCGATGGCGGGCGTGGCCACCACCTTGCCGCTGTCGGCGTCCATGACGGCCATCAGCTGGTTGCGGCCCACGATGAAGAGGCGGCGGTGGCTCCGGTCCATGGCCATGCCGGAGGGTTCCTCCACCGGCGCGAGGGGCCAGCGGTGGAGCACCTTCAGGGTGGTGGCGTCGAGGACGGCGACCTCGGAGGCGTCCTCCAGGTTCACGTAGATGCGGCCCTTGCCGTCCGCGACGGCGAACTCGGGCTTGTGGCCCAGGGGGATGGCGCCCACCACCGTCCCCTTCGCGGCGTCGTAGGCCGTGATGTCCTTCCCCTGCCCGTTGAAGGAGAAGACGCGGCGGGTGAAGGGATCGAAGAGGATGGCGTCCGGGCCGGCCCCCGTGGCCTTCATGCGGCCCAGCACCGCCAGGGTGGAGGGGCGGAAGATGGTCACGGACTGGCTGCGGCCGTTGCTGGTGAAGCCGAGGTCCTGGTCCGGCGCGAGGGCCACACCGTGCACGCCCTCGGTGCCGGGAATCGTGCCGACCACCTTGCCGTCCAGATCCAGCACCATCACCCGGTCGAAGCGCGGCACGTAGAGCCGGTGGTGGGCGCTGTCCAGGGTCACGTAGTCCCAGCCGCCGGGCCCGCCCACCGGGAGGGAGCGGAGGAGATGCACGCCGCCGGCCCGGGCGGCGGTCACGGCCAGAAGCAGGGCGGCAAGGGTGGTGGAGGGCTTCGGCATGGGGACTCTCCCGGGCGCCCGGAGGCTGCCCCATTCTGCGCCCGGTTCGGTCCAGGGATGGCCTGTGTCATCGTGGAGGCCATGCAGATCTGGCCCACCCTCACGGTCATGGCCGCGGCCTTCGCCGCCGGCACCATCAACGCCATCGCCGGTGGCGGCACCCTTCTCTCGTTCCCGTCCCTGCTGGGAATCGGGCTCACGGGCCAGCAGGCCAACGTGACGAGCACCCTGGCACTCTGGCCCGGATCCATCGGTGGCTTCCTGGGCCACCGCAAGGATCTGGAGGGAACCCGGGCCTTCGCCCTGCGCCTCGTGCCGCCTTCGCTCCTGGGGGGTCTCACGGGCGCCTGGCTGATGCTGGTCACCCCCCAGTCCGTGTTCGACCGGCTCATCCCCTGGCTGATCCTGGGAGCCACGGTGCTCCTGGCTGCCAACGATCCCGTGGCGAAGCTCCTCAAGCGGCTCGGTGGCCACGAGCGCACCACCGGCTGGTGGATCGGCGCCATCGCCTTCCAGTTCGTCGTGGCGGTGTACGGCGGCTACTTCGGGGCGGGCATCGGCATCCTGATGCTGGCGGCCCTGAGCCTGCTGGGACTCACGGACATCCACCAGATGAACGGCCTCAAGAACTTCCTGGCCCTCTCCATCAACGGCGTCGCCATCTTCGCCTTCGTGGGGATGGAGTTCCTCCGCCATCCCGGCAACGTCGTGTGGCACCTCGTCCTGCTCATGGCCCTCTCCGCCATGGGCGGCGGATTCTTCGGGGCCCACATGGCCCACCGCGTGGGGCGGAAGACCGTGCGGGTGGCCGTGGTCGGCATCGGGCTCGCCCTGTCGGCCTGGTACTTCTACAAGCACCACGCGGCCTGAGGTCCCCCGCCCCCTTCGCCCTTGGCCGGAACCCAGGCCCGTGCTAGCCTTTCTGTTCCCCACGCCCCGCGTGGAGCCCCGGAGAGTTGTCCGAGTGGCCGAAGGAGCACGATTGGAAATCGTGTAACGGTCAAAAGCCGTTCGAGGGTTCGAATCCCTCACTCTCCGCCACATTGAAGCCGCCGAAGGGCGGCTTCTCTCATGGGTGGGGAAGGTGGGGCCCGGAATCACATGAAGATCGACCGCGGCGGGCGCGGCCTTATCCTGGGACATGGCCGTTCCGGACCAGATCCCCTTGCCGAAGCCTGACCGGCGGGGGCCCGTCTGCTCCGGGACCTGCGCGGGGCACTGCCCGACCTGCCAGGCCGTGGAGATGCGAACCTACCTGGCGGTTCATCCGACCCTGTCGGAGGCTGATCCAGCCCCCTTCAGGCGGACGTAAGGCGTGAGCCAAGCGGGCGACGCGGCCCCCTCAATGCCACCCCGCCGCCTCCAGCAGTTCCCTCCGGATGGCCTCGGCCACCTGGTGGGCGGCGTCGGAGCCGCTTGCATCGCCGGCGAGCTGGCGGGACTGCTCGATGGACCGGGCGATGGTGATGCAGGCCTGGGCAGTGGTCTTCTCGACCACGCGGGTGGTGGGCTTGGGTCGCAGGTTTCCGGGCGGCATGGGTCCTCCGGCGGATTTCAAAGGGCGACTGCCTGGAATGGCAGGGGGCTATGGTCTGTTGGATGCCGCGAGCGGGCAAATGGTTCAATCCGGCCAAGACAGGCCAGCCTTCCGCTACACTCGCGGTTTCCTCTGGAGGTCCCGTGTCCCGAACCGCCCTCTTCCTGTCGTTGATGATCCTGGCCTCGCCCCTCGGCGCCGGGACCAAGCCCCGGGCGAAGGCGCCCGTGAAGGTGACGACGCTCAGCGGACTGGAATACGAGGATCTGGTGGTGGGCACCGGGCCCATGCCCCAGCGGGGCCAGGCCTGCGTGGTGCACTACACGGGCTGGCTGGCCGCACGGGGGGACCGGAAGGGGAAGAAGTTCGACAGTTCCCTGGATCGGGGCGAGCCCCTCACCATCCCCATCGGCATCGGGAAGGTGATCAAGGGCTGGGACGAGGGCGTGGCGACCATGCGGGTGGGCGGGAAGCGCATGCTCTTCATCCCGGCGGCCCTGGGCTACGGCGCGCGCGGGGCGGGCGAGGACATCCCGCCCCACGCGAGGCTCATCTTCGAGGTCGAACTGCTGGCCGTGAAGTAGCTACACGGCTGCCAGGATCGCCACCAGCAGCTTCCAGAAGGCCGCGACGGAGGGGATGCTCACGTTCTCGTCGGGGGTGTGGACGTCCCACATGTTGGGCCCGATGGAGACCATCTCCATCTCCGGATATTTCTCGCCGATGAGACCGCACTCCAGGCCGGCGTGGATGGCCTTGATGGCCATGGGCTTGCCGAAGGTCTTCTCGTGTACGCCGTTGACCACCTTCACGAGGGAGGCCTTGGGCTCCGGCTTCCAGCCGGGGTAGCCGTCGCCGCGGGTGGTTTCGAAGCCCGCCAGGCGGGAGAGGGCCTCGACGCGGTCGGCGACCACGAACTTGGAGGCCTCCACGGAGGAGCGGTGGCTGAGGCAGACCTCCACCTCGGCGCCGCGGGTGGCGATCATGGCCAGGTTCGTGGAGGTCTGGACGAGGTCCGGGATGTCGGGGCTCATGGCCACCACGCCGTGCACCATGCCGAAGAGGTAGTCGACCACGGCCTGGGTGTCCCCGGGGGCGAAGGCCATGTCCGGGGCCTCGGCGGCGGGCTCGAACTCGAAATGGAGGCCGGGGTCGAAGGCGCCCAGCTCGTCCTGGGCGATCTCCTGCTCCTTGGCGAGGGCGGCCTTGAGGGCGTCCGCCTTCGCGGGATCCAGGAACACGGTGGCGGAGGCCTCGCGGGGGATGGCATTGCGCTTGTTGCCGCCGTGGAACTCGCCCACCTGCAGGTTGAACGCGGGCACGAGGCGGAACAGGATCTGGCCCAGGATGCGCAGGGCGTTGCCGCGGCCCTGGTGGATCTCCACGCCGGAGTGGCCGCCCTTGAGGCCCAGCACCTTGAGGCGGTAGGGGTGGGCGCCTGCGGCCACCGGCACCTGCTTCATCTTCCGGGTGGCCACGGTATCCATGCCGCCGGCGCAGCCGATGGTGAGATCGCCTTCCTCCTCGCTGTCGAGATTCAGGAAGTACTTGCCCTTCAGGAGGCCGGGCTGGAGATTGCCGGCGCCGGTGAGGCCCGTCTCCTCGTCGATGGTGATGAGGAACTCCAGGGGCCCGTGCGGGATGTCCTTGGCGGCCATGACCGCCATGGCCGAGGCCACGCCGATCCCGTTGTCGGCGCCGAGGGTGGTGCCCTTCGCGCGGAGCAGGTCGCCGTCCCGCCACACCTGGATGGGATCCTTGGTGAAGTCGTGCTGCGTCGCCTCGTTCTTCTCGCAGACCATGTCCACGTGGGCTTGGAGCACGGTGATGGGGGCGTTCTCCCGGCCCGGCGTCGCGGGCTTGCGGACGATGACGTTGCCGATGGCGTCCTGCTGGGCCTCGAGGCCCATGGCCCGGGCCTGGTCGAGCACCCACTTCGCCGCCGCCTGCTCATTCTTGGATCCGCGGGGGATCTTCGACAGCTCCAGGAAGTAGGACCAGAGGGTCTTCGGTTCGAGGGATTCGAGCAGTGCGTCCACAGGACCTCCAGGCGCGCCCCGTCTATGGAGACACGCCCCTCCACTCTATAACGGGCCCCCGGGATTCCCTTCGCCCCGTGACCGGAGTCACGCTACCGCACCAGGAATTCCTTCCAGACGAAGAGGACCACCTCCACCAGGATGAGGACGATGATGATCCACTCCAGGCGCTGGTCCTTCCGATGGGCCATCACATCCAGCACGGTGGCGCCGGCGTCCTGGAGGTAGGCCACCTTCTGGTTCACGGCGGCGATGCGCTCCTCCAGGTCGAACTGGTCGAAGAGGGCGCCATCGAGGTGGGCCAGGGCCTCGCTCTCCCAGGTCTCCGGAGGGTCGTCGAAGAGCGTGAGGGTGTCCAGCACCGCGGCCCGGACGGCCATGGCGAAGCCCACGGTGCGCAGCAGCTCCCGCTGGCCCGACGCCAGGCGGCCCTCGGTGCGCAGGGCCTCCACCACGGGCTGGAAGCGGTCCAGGGCCCGGCTCACCTCGGCCTCGACGGAATCCAGGGCCACGCTCTGGGCCAGGGCCAGGGAGACGATCTTGAGCTTGTCGAGGGTGAGTTCCCGCAGCCAGACCTCGGAGAAGGTCACGCGGTCCGTCTCGGCCCCCAGGTGCACCCGGAGGTCGTCCCGGGCGGCCTCCACCCGGGCGCCGGTGCCCGGCAGGGCCGCCAGATCGAGCAGCACCGCCTCCACCACCGCGGGCGAAGCGTTCCAGAACACCACGGCCCCGAAGCGTGAGAAATACACCCAGGTTCCGGCCTCGGGCTCCAGCACCAGGGGGTTGGTGGAGAGGACGCGGTAGTGGGGATGGCGGGCGCAGAAGGCCCGGAAGTCGATCTGGCCCTGGACGTTCTCGGCCCGGAGCAGCAGCGGACCGGCGGCGCCCTCCAGGGGCAGGGCGGGGTTCCGGGGGACCAGGGAGGCATCCATGCCCTTCAAGTGTAGGCTCCCCCTACCTCCGGGCCGGGAGGCCGGGCATGATGGGGAATATCCCTCGCAACAGGAGGCATCCGTGGCCCGAGCCCTCTCCCTTCCCGTCTTGACGTTTCTGCTGGCCGCGCCGGTCCTGGCCGCGCCCCCGGCCAAGGAGCAGCCCGCCTCCCCCTGGAAGGCCGCCACCTTCGAAGGCCTGGCCTTCCGGGACATCGGTCCCGCGCTCACCTCGGGCCGGGTCATCGACCTCGCCGTGGACCCCACCCACCCGGACACCCGGTACGTGGCCGCGGCCTCGGGGGGCCTCTGGAAGACCACCAACGGCGGCACCACCTGGACGCCCATCTTCGACGGGGAGGGCTCGTACTCCCTGGGCTGCGTGACCCTCGACCCGAAGGATCCCCTCACGGTGTGGGTGGGCACCGGCGAGAACAACAGCCAGCGTTCGGTGAGCTATGGCGATGGGGTGTACAAGTCCACGGACGGCGGGAAGCACTGGGAGAACGTGGGTCTGAAGGCCTCCGAGCACATCGCGAAGATCCTCGTGGACCCCCGGGATTCGAAGGTGGTGTACGTGGCCTCGCAGGGACCGCTGTGGCGCGCCGGCGGCGACCGGGGCCTCTACAAGACCACGGACGGCGGGAAGACCTGGAAGGCCGTGCTGACGATCTCGGAGGACACCGGCGTCACGGACGTGGCCATGGACCCCCGCAACCCCGACGTGCTCTACGCGGCCGCCTACCAGCGCCGCCGCCACGTCTGGACGATCATCAACGGCGGCCCCGAGAGCGCCCTCTACAAGTCCACGGATGGCGGCCAGACCTGGGCGAAGCTCAAGGCCGGCCTGCCCAAGGAGGACCTCGGGCGCATCGGCCTGGCCGTGGCCCCGGGACGTCCGGATACGGTCTACGCCACCATCGAGGCCGCCAACGGGGCCGGCGGCTTCTTCCGCTCGACCAACGGCGGCGGCAGCTGGGAGAAGCGGAGCGGCAACGTCTCCGGGAGCGCGCAGTACTACCAGGAACTCTACGTGGACCCCTCGGATCCCGACCGGATCTACGCCATGGACACCTGGATGCAGGTGTCCGACGACGGCGGCAAGACCTGGCGCCGGGTGGGCGAGAAGCACAAGCACGTGGACAACCACGCCCTGTGGATCGATCCCGCGAATGCCGACCACCTCCTCGCGGGCTGCGACGGCGGCGTGTACGAGAGCCGCGACCGCGGCGCCACCTGGGCCTTCACGGCCAACCTGCCCATCGCCCAGTTCTACCGGGTCACCACGGACAACGCGAAGCCCTTCTATAACGTCTACGGCGGCACCCAGGACAACTACAGCCTGGGCGGCCCCAGCCGGACCGTGAACAGCCAGGGCATCACCAATGCCGACTGGTTCGTGACCCAGGGCGGCGACGGCTTCTACTCCCAGGTGGATCCCACGGATCCCGACACGGTCTACGCCGAGGCCCAGTACGGCGACCTGGTGCGCTTCAACCGGAAGACCGGCGAGCGCCTGGACATCCAGCCCCAGGCCGCCCCCGGCGAGGATCCCCTGCGCTGGAACTGGGACGCGCCCCTGCTCATCAGCCCCCACGACCACAAGCGGGTGTACTTCGCCGCCCAGCGGCTCTTCCGCAGCGACGACCGGGGCGAGTCCTGGAAGGCCGTCAGCCCGGACCTGACCCGGCACCTGGATCGCAACATGCTGCCGGTCATGGGCCACCTGTGGAGCATCGATGCCGTGGCCAAGAACACCTCCACCAGCGCCTTCGGCAACATCGTGGCCCTGGCGGAATCGCCCCTGAAGGAGGGGCTCCTCTTCGCCGGGACGGACGACGGCCTGCTGCAGGTGAGCGAGGACGGCGGCGGCGCCTGGCGCAAGGTGGCGACGTTCCCCGGCGTGCCGGACATGGCCTACGTTTCCCGCATCGAGGCCTCCCGGCACGATGCCGACGTGGTGTACCTCGCCTTCGACAACCACAAGAACGGCGACTTCAAGCCCTACGTCCTGCGGAGCCGGGACCGGGGCCGCACCTTCGATTCCATCACCGGGGACCTCCCCGCGCGCGGCACGGTCTACGCCCTGGCGGAGGATCCGGTGCGCAAGGGGCTGCTCTTCGCCGGCACGGAGTTCGGGGTCTTCTTCACGATCGACGACGGTCGCCACTGGACCCAGCTGAAGGGTGGCCTGCCGCCCATCGCAGTGAAGGATCTCACCGTCCAGGCCCGCGAGGGCGACCTGGTGGCCGCCACCTTCGGCCGCGGGTTCGCCATCCTGGACGACCTCACCCCCCTGCGTCTGGCCACGCCCGACCTGCTGGCGAAGCCCGGCGTGCTGTTCCCCGTGCGCAGGGCCGACCTCTACATTCCCGCCCAGCCCCTGGGCGCCCGCGACACCGGCTTCCAGGGCGACGCCTACTACGCGGCCCCCAACCCGCCCTTCGGCGCCGTGTTCACCTACTACCTCAAGGACGAGGCCCAGGGCCTGAAGAAGGCCCGGCAGGCGGCGGAGAAGAAGGAAAAGGATCCGGCCCAGCCTTCCTGGGACGCCCTGCGGGCCGAGGCCCAGGACGACGCCCCGGAGGTGATCCTCACCGTCGCGGATGCCACTGGGCAGCCCGTGCGCCGCGTCACTGGACCCGCCCAGGCCGGCATGCACCGCGTGGCCTGGGACCTGCGCTTCCCCGCTCCCGATCCCGTGAGCTTGAAGAAGCACGAGGCCGGCGCCCCCTGGGACCGCGTGCCCCGCGGTCCTCTCGTGGCCCCCGGCGCCTACACCGTGTCCCTGGCCCTGCGCGCCCAGGGCCGCACCACGCCCATGGGCGAGCCCCAGACCTTCCAGGCCGTGCCCCTCGGCGCCGACGGCCTGTCTGCCGCGGACGCCGCCGCCCTCCAGGCCTTCCATGGCCGGGTGGCCGATCTGCAGCGGGCCGTGCTGGGCGCCGCCAGACTCATGGACGAGGCCAAGGCCCGGCTGGAGCATCTGCAGAAGGCCGCCCTCGACACGCCGAAGGCCGCGCCGGCGCTGCTGGACCAGGCCAAGGCCCTCGGGGCCCGGCTGGCTGCGCTGCAGACGGAGCTCTCGGGCGATGGTCTGATGGCCCGCTACCAGGAACCCACGGTGCCCGCCATCGAGGAGCGCGTGGGTCGGGTGGTGGAGGGCACCTGGACCGTCACCACGGCGCCCACCGCCACCCAGCGGAAGGATTACGACCTGGCTGCCGACGCCTTCGCCGCCTGGCTGCCCCGCGCCAAGGCCTTCCTGGAGCAGGACCTCAAGGGCCTGGAGGACGCCCTCGACGCGGCCGGCGCCCCCTGGACCCCCGGCCGCATGCCGAACTGGCACAAGAACTGAACGCGCCCATCCGGAAAAGCAAAGCCGGGTCACGGAAGGCACAGAACAGGCTTCAGCCGTTTCGGGTTTCTTCCCGGTCTTCCGTGACCTTCCGTGTCCTCCGGGACCAACGCCCTTCCCGGTGAAGGGCGATCACCCCTTCGGCGGGGGGATGATGCCGAGCTGGGTGTAGATGGGGCGGAGGGCGCGGCGGATCTCGCCCATGCGGGAGACGAACCAGGCGGCGCCCGCCAGGCACAGGCCGCCGCCGATGGCCAGGGTGGCGGGGGCGCCGAAGCGGTCGGCCGCCCAGCCGGCGATGAGGCTGCCGAAGGGCATGGTGCCCTGGAAGGCCATGGCGAAGTAGCTCATCACGCGGCCCCGCTTGTCCTCGTCGGTGACGGTCTGGAGGATGGTGTTGCTGGCGGCCATCTGCTGCATCATCCCGAAGCCGGTGACGAGCAGGAGGGCCAGGGAGAGCGGCAACCAGCGGGAGAAGCCGAAGGCGATGATGCCCGCCCCGAAGATGGCGGCCACCGCGGGGATCACGCGGAGCAGGCCCCGCACGCTCTTCCGGGAGGCCAGCCAGGCGGCGCTGGCGAGGGCGCCCAGGCCCGAGGCGCCCATGAGGAAGCCCAGGGTGTGGGCGCCGCCGCCCAGGACCCGCGTGGCGAAGATGGGCATGAGCACGGTGTAGGGCATGCCCACGAAGCTGACCAGGGCCAGGAGCAGCAGGATGTTCCGCACGGGCGGGAACCCGGTGACATAGCGCCAGCCCTCGCGGAGCTCGGCGCCCACGCTCTCCGCGGCCCGGCGCACCTGGGGCACCCGCACTTCCATCAGGAGCAGGGAAAGGATCACCGCCAGGTAGCTGATGCCGTCGATGAGGAAGCACCACCCTTCGCCGAAGGCCGCGATGACGAGGCCGGCGAGGGAGGGGCCGATGAGGCGCGACCCGTTCACCATGGATGAATTCAGGGCGATGGCGTTGGGCAGATCCTCCCGCCGCTCCACCATCTGGTGCAGGAAGGCCTGCCGGGCCGGCATGTCGAAGGCGTTGACGACGCCCTGGAACACGCTGAGCCAGAGGATCTCCGCCACGGTGATGCGGTGGGGCAGGGCCAGGGCCGCCAGGGCGAAGGACTGGAGCATGGACAGCACCTGGGTGACCACCAGCACCCGGTGGCGGTCCAGGCGGTCCACCCACACGCCGGCGAAAGGACCCAGCAGGAAGGTGGGGATCTGGCTCGCGAAGCCCGCCAGCCCCAGGAGGAAGGCCGACCCCGTCAGGCGGTACACCAGCCAGGACATGGCGATGCGGGTCATCCAGGTGCCGACGAGCGAGAGGCTCTGGCCCCCGAAGAACAGGCGGTAGTTCCGGAACTTCAGGGCCCGCAGCGCATAGCGCCACCCGCTTGCCTCGCCTGCCTGGTCCCTCGGGTCCACGAATGCTCCCCTGCCATCCTCCCGTGGCCTGGAGGCCCCGGCAAGGGCCGGCGGGGCGGGTACCATGGTTCCTGCGCCCCCAGGCGCCGAGAGGCCCCATGCGATTCTCCGAATACCTCGATGCCGAATGGAAGCCCGCCCTGGGCTGCACCGAACCCGCCGCCGTGGCCTACGCCGCCCAGCTGGCCGCGGCGCAGGGGGAGGGCCCCATCCAGTCGGTGCGGCTGGTGGTGGACGCCCGCACCTACAAGAACTGCCATGCCGTGGGCATCCCCAATTCCGGGCGCCGGACCGGCATCCTGTGGGCCCTGGCCCTGGGGACGCAGCTGCCCGACGAGGGCCTCGGCCTGCGCTGCTTCGAGGCCGTGACCCCGGAAGTGCTGGCGGGGGCCGGCGTCCTCGTCGAGGCGGGCCTCCTCCAGGTGGAGGTGGACGCCGAGCGCCCCGACCTCCACATCGACTGCACGGTGGCGAAGGCGCGGGGCACCGGGCGGGCGGTGCTGGCCCGGGACCACACCCACCTGGCCCTGCTGGAGGCCGATGGCCAGCGCATCGGCGGCTCCGAGGCCGGGGCCGGCGAGTCCTCCTCTGCCCTGCGGGAGGCCCTGGCCGCCACGAGCCTCCGCGACCTGATGGCCTTTGCGCAGGAACTCACGGACGCGGACCGGGTCCGCCTGCGGGAGGGTGCCGAGCGCAACCTGGCCATGGCGCTCCATGGCGTGTCCCTCATGCCCGAGGGCTTCGTGCCCCCCGAGGGCCACGATCCCCTCACCCGCTTCTCGCGCCTCGTGAGCGCCGGGGTCTATGCCCGCATGTCCGGCGAGCCCCTGGGCGTGGTCTCCCTGGCAGGATCGGGGAACAAGGGCATCACGGTGGCCGTGCCCGTCACCCTCTGGGGCCGGGAGAAGGGCCACCCGCAGGAGCGCATCGACGAGGCCCTGGCCTTCGCCTGCCTCATGACTTCCACCACCACCCACCGCCTCGGCACCCTGTCCTCCATCTGCGGGGCCGCCAACGCCGCCGGCATCGGCATCGCCTCGGGGCTGGTGATGCTGGAGGGGGGCAGCGCCGACCAGGTGGACCTGGCCATCCACAACATGGTGGGCAACCTCGCGGGCATGATCTGCGATGGCGCCAAGATCGGCTGCGCCATGAAGACCATGACCGGCGCCGACGCGGCCTTCCGCTCCGCCACCCTGGCCCTGGCGGGCTTCGGCATCCCCGCCACGGACGGCATCGTGGGCGAGGATGGGGAGGCCTCCCTCGCGAACCTCGGCCGCCTCGCCCAGCGCGGCATGGCGGGTGTGGACACCGAGGTGCTGGCCATCATGCAGGGCAAGCTCGCCCGCCCCACGGCCTGAATCCGTGGACGGAACCTTCACCTACCGGCCCATCGGCGTGGTGCGGTCACCCTACCGGAACCGCATCGATGCGCCGCACCAGGCGCCCGTGGTGGCGGGCACGGAGGCCGGGGCCCCGGTCGAGGCCACGCTGGAACTCGATCCGGCCATCCCCGAGGAGGCCCTGCGGGACCTGGCGGGCTTCGAGCGGGTGTGGCTGATCTTCGCCTTCCACCGCAGCGAGGGCTGGGCACCCCTGGTGCAGCCGCCCCGGGGGCCGCGGGCGAAGCGCGGCGTCCTCGCCACCCGTTCGCCCCACCGGCCCAACGCCCTCGGGCTCTCCGCCGTGGAGCTGGTGGCGGTGGAGGGCCGGACGCTGCGCCTGCGCGGCGTGGATCTGCTGGACGGCACGCCGGTGCTGGATCTGAAACCCTACGTGCCCTACGCCGATGCCTTCCCCGAAGCGCGGGCCGGCTGGATCGATGCCGTGGACGAAGCCACCGGCCGGCACTCAGCGCCGGGGCCCAAGCGGCCGCGGACGAAGGGCTGATCAGCGCAACCCGTGCCTGGCCTTGAAGGCGGGCCACTCGGCCTTGAGGGCGATGAAGGCCGCCACGTCGGGGCACTGGAGGAAGGGATTGCAGGCCCGTTCCCAGGCCATCGTCGAGCTGGGGCGGGCGCCGTAGTCATGGCCCGGCCACACCGTCGTCTCAGGCGGCCACTCCCGCAGGAGGCGCTGGAGGCTCTCCCACTCGGTGCGGGCGTCCGCCTCGTCCATCGTGCCGCCGACCTTGCCCACGAAGAGCAGGTCGCCCGTGAGGCCCGCGGCCTGCCCCTCCACCAGGAAGGCCAGGTGGTCCGGGCAGTGGCCGGGCACCTGCCAGACCTTCAGCAGGAAGCCGCCGAAGGGGATGCGGTCGCCATCCTCCAGCACGCGGTCCAGGGGGCCCGGATGGCCCGGCCCGCCCAGCACCGGGGCGTCCGTGAGGGCCTGGGCCCCGGCGTTCCCGTTGGCGTGGTCGGCGTGGCCGTGGGTGTTCAGGATCGCCGTGATCCGCAGCCCCTGGGCCCGCGCCCGGGCCACGGCCACCGCCGGATCGAAGGAGGGGTCCACCAGCAGCCCCTCGCCCGCCGCCCGGTCCCCCAGCAGGTAGCCGAAGTTGCGGTCCCCGCCAAGACGCAGCTGCTCGAACACGAAGCGCATGGAGCCTCCGGGCGTGGGTTCCATGATCCGCGATGGGCATCCGGCGTCAATCCCGGGGCCGCATGAGGTCGTCGTAGGGCGGATAGCCGCGAAGCGGTTCCAGGAAGAACTCCCGGTGGGTGTCGCCGAACCAGTCCCGGACCCGGCCCTGGGCAAAGGCCTGCCGCAGCAGGGCCACGGCCCGGTCCTTCTCCCCCAGCTGGGCGGCGATGCAGGCCCGCCAGAAGGTGGGGTCCCCCCGCAGGTACGGCCGGGTGAGGGCCGCGAGTTCGGCCTCCACCCCGCGCGCCTCCTCGGCACGGCCCAGGCGGGCCAGGGTCGCCCCGACCTCTCCCCGGTACAGGACCCCATCCGGTGTCTCAGCCGAGAGATCCCTGAAGACGGCGAGGGCCTCCTCCGTACGGTCCAGGCAGAGGAGGGCCTGGGCCAGCCTCGTGCGGTTGGCCTTCCGCGTGGCGGGAGGGGCCCCGAGGAGGGCGGTCCGGCGCTGTTCCGCGAACCGCCGGGCTCGTTCCGGATACCCGTGGACCCGCAGTTCGAGCATGGTCCACAGCTGGGCGATGCCGGGGCCATCCGCCCCCCCGCGACCGGGGGTCGTGGCCCCCAGGGACTGGATCAGCCGCTCGGCCTCGTCCACACGGTGGAGGCCCACCAGGGCCTCCGCCTCCAGTCTCTGGAAGGATGTCTCCCCGGCGAAGCGGATCTGGGCGGCGCGGGCGGTCATCAGCTCGCTCGCGTAGTCGCCCTGGAGATGGTAGGCCCAGCAGAGGGTCTGGGCCGGCTGGGGCGCGATGGCCGCATCCCTCCCGAACCAGTCATCCGGCAGGCGTTGGAGGAGCGGGATGGCCCGGCCCGGGCGGTTCAAGGCGGCGAGGGTCAGTGCGAGCCGGAGCTGGACCCAGATCGTACCGGGCATCAGCTCGTCCAGGTCGGCGCAGGCCTTCACCTGCTCCTCCCGCCAGCCTTCCAGCTGGGCGCGGGCCATCCGTGCGAGCGTGCGCTCCACGGGGGTCCGGACATCCCTGGCCTCCATGGCGGCCACCTGCTCGGCGGCCCGATCCATCCGCTTCACGCTCGGTGAGAGGAAGGCGTCGAAGGTGTCCAATCGCAGGGGGAAGAAGTCCGGATCGAGGGCCGCGGCCTGCTCGAAGCGGGGGATGAGATCCCGCGTGGGGGTGGCCGTGAACTCGTTCATCACCTTGAGGTAGACCTGCAGGGCCTCGAGGCGCGGGGGGCGCACGGCGCCGGGGGCGTACCGGATGGCCTTCTCGTAGGTCCAGGCGATGGCGCCGCCCAGCCGCTGCCTCAGTTCCGCGAGGGCGGGACCCGGATCCTGCCGGGGCCCCTGCCAGGGACCGAGCTGGTAGACCACCCGGCCGGTCCAGGGATCCTCCAGGCGGGCCAGGAACTCCAGCTCGGGGCCGCGGAGGTAGTAGGAGCCCCCCGCCACGAACCGCGCCCGGGTGGCCTCCGCCACGCGTCGAGGCGCGCAGGGCCCAGCGGCCGGAACGTCCGGGGCCACCCGGAGATCCTCGACGGGTTGGAGATCCTGGCGCAGGAGCTCGACCACCTGCTGCCCCAGGGGATCCAGCGAAGGATCCCCGGTGCGGTTCTCGAAGGGGAGGAGGGCCACGCAACGGGGATCGTAGGGCGGCGAGGCCGGCTGCCAGGGCCGCCAGATCGCGGCTCCGACGGCGAGCGCACCGACGGCCAGGGCGGCCGAGGCCGCGGCGAGGGCCTTCCGCCAGCGCCATGGCCGACGGGCCTCCGGGAAGGGCCCGGTGCCGGAGGGATGCAGGCTCGGATCCAGGGTCCGGAGGGCGAAGGCGAGGTCATGGGCGCTGTGGAAGCGGGCGGCGGGATCCTTGGCCAGGCAGGTGTCGAGCATCTGCGCCAGGGCAGGGGGGACCTTGAGGTCGGCGTCCAGGTCCGGGGGCTCCTCCTTCAGGGTCGCGTGGAGGGTCTCGATGGTGCTGCCCCGCTGGAAGGGGTTCCGGCCGGAGACCATCTCCCACATCACCACGCCCAGGCTGAAGAGGTCACTGCGGGCATCGAGGGCCTCCCCGCGCACCTGCTCCGGGCTCATGTAGCCCGGGGTCCCCACCGTCTGGTCAGCCTCGGTGAGCCCCGTGCGGGTCCCGCTTTCCGGGCCCGGGGGGCCGGCCGCCTTCGCCAGGCCGAAATCGAGGATCTTCACCCGGCCGTCCCGGCAGAGGAACAGGTTCCCGGGCTTCAGGTCCCGGTGGAGGATCCCCCGCTCGTGGGCGGCCGAAAGCCCCGTCGCCACCTGCAGGGCGATCTCCGCCACCTTGCGGCCCGGCAGGGGCTGGCCATGGAGCTTCTGCCGCAGGGTCTCCCCCTCCAGCAGCTCCATCACGAGGAATGGGGTGCCGCCGTCGTTCCCGAGGTCGTGGATGGCCAGGATGTTGGGGTGGTCCAGGGCGCTGAGCATCCGGGCCTCGCGCTCGAAGCGCCGCAGGCGGTCGGGATCCCGGGCGAAGGCCTCCGGAAGGACCTTGATGGCCACCTCCCGGTCGAGCTTGGCGTCCCGGGCCCGGTACACCTCGCCCATCCCGCCCGCCCCGAGGGGAGCGAGGATGAGGTAGGGGCCGAGGTGGGTCTGCGCGGGAAGCGACATGGCGGCCACGCGGAGGAGAGGCGCGGAGGGACAGGAGCCATTCTACGTCCTGGCCACCTCGCGTGCCGCTTTTGAACCAGCCATGCCTTGAAGGTGAGCCCTGGCGGACCCACACTCTGGACCTCCTCCCGGAGGGGCCAGGCCGTGACCGCGCTGTGGATCCATGTCCCGGGGCAGGACCCCGTGCCGGTCCGGCGGGAGGTGCGCCTCACCTTCGGGCGGGGCACAGGCAACGACATCGTGATCGCGGATCCGAGCATCTCCCGCAGCCACGCGGCGCTGGAGTGCCGCGGCGGGGCGGCGGTCCTCGTGGACCTGGGCTCCCGCAACGGCTCCCGGGTGAATGGCCTGCGGATCCAGGGGCCGCAGGCCGTGCAGGCCGGCGACGAGATCCGGCTGGGCAAGGTGCGCCTCCGCCTCGAGGCGGAGGGACCGGTGCCCGTGCAGATCGAGGAAGCGCCCCTCTCCCCGGGGTCCGCCTACGCCGTGCGGGTCGATCGGCTCCGGGACCTCCGCAGCGGCCCGGCGGCTGCCTCCGGGAGCGCGCACTGGCAGGAGGCCCTGGCCATCGTCCACGAGCTGAGCCTGGATCTGCTGCGGAACGCATCCCTGGATCTGATGCTCTGGGGCCTGCTCGACCGGCTGTTCGCCTTCCTGCAACCCGGCCGCGGAGCAGTGCTCATGAAGGACGCGGAGGGCCGGCTCTGCCAGGTGGCCGCGCGCTCCTCGAGCCATGGCCGGGATTTCCAGGTCGCGCTCTCGCGGACCATGGTGGAGGCCGCCCTTGAACGGCACGAGGCCATGCTGGTCAACGATCCCCTGCGGGACCCGAAGCTGGGGCGGGCGCCTTCCCTCATCCGCAGCGGGGTGACCACCCTCATGACGGTGCCCCTCGAGTACGAAGCCGAGGTCGTGGGGCTTGTGTATCTGGATGCGGATGCCCGGCGGGCGCCCTTCACCGAGGCGGACCTCCAGCTCGTGGCCTCCCTGGGGCACCTGGCGGCCGCGAAGATCCAGGCCGTGCATCTGGCCGAGGAAGTCGCCAGGAACCGGGACCTGGAGAAGGAGCTGGCCATCGCCCGCCAGATCCAGGTGCGGATCCTGCCGGACCACATGCCGGACCTCGACGGCTTCGAGCTGTTCGGCGCCAACGAGGCCTGCCGGCAGGTCTCGGGCGACCTCTACGGCCACTGGCCGGGCCCGGACGGCCGTCTCTGGGTGGCCCTGGCGGATGTCTCCGGCAAGGGCCTCGGCCCCGGCCTCCTCATGGCCACCTTCCAGGCCTACGTGCAGGCCTGGTCGGAGGCCTGCGCCGACCCCGCGGCCCTGGCCCTGAAGCTCTCGCTCGCCCTGAGCCGGAAGACCACCCCCAACCGCTTCATCACGGCCTTCCTCGTCCTCCTGGATCCAGCCTCCGGCCTGATCGAATTCGCCAACGCCGGCCACAATCCGGCCCTGCTCCTCCGGACCGACGGCGGCTGCGAGGATCTGGGCGCCCAGGGGTTCCCCCTGGCCATGTTCGCCGGGCAGCCCTACGGGCGGGACCAGCGGGTGCTGCGGTCCGGGGAGCTGTTGTGCCTCTACACGGACGGCATCAGCGAGGCCCTGGATGCCGAGGGACGGGAGTTCGGCCCCGAGGGTCTCGAGGCCGTGCTGCGCGCCCACGCGGGCGCCGACCTGGGGACGCTCTACCACGCGGTGCGCGAGGCGCTGGAGCGGCATACCCACGGCGCCCCGCTCGCGGATGACCGGACCCTGCTGCTGGTGCGGCGGAAGGGCTGAGGGGCCCCTTGCCCGTTGCCGGGCCCCGGGAATCTGGCACCATGGGCGCCAAGCCCCCCCGCCTTCCGTGTCCTGATGCCCGCCCGACCGGGCCGGGGGCGTCCTTCCCGGATGAAAGGACCCGCGCCATGAACGCTCCGAATCCCTCCGGGGAACCCGTCGTCTTCCGCCAGGAGCTGTCGCCCATCCACCTGCTGGAGCGGGCGGGGGAGGTGTTCGCGGAGCGGATCGCCGCCTCGGACGGGGAGGTGCGGTACACCTGGCGGGAGCTGCGGGCCCGGGCCCGCAGGTTGGCCTCCGCCCTCCGCGCGGACGAGTTGAAGAAGGGCGACCGCATCGCCTTCCTCGCCTTCAACTCGGAGCCGCTCCTGCTCGCCCATTTCGCCGTGCCCATGGCGGGTGGCGTGCTGGTGGCCATCAACACGCGCCTGAACCCGGACGAGATCGCCTACATCATCAGCCACAGCGGGGCCACGACGGTGTTCGTGTCGCCCGAGCTGCTGCCGCTTCTCGCCGCCGTTCCGCCCACTGTCCGCCGGGTGGCGCTCGGGCCCGACTTCGAGGCGATGCTGGCGCGGGGATCCGAGGCCCCCGTCGATTCCTGGCTCCGGCACGAGGACGAGCCCATCAGCATCAACTACACCTCCGGCACCACCGGCCGCCCCAAAGGCGTGGTCTACCACCACCGGGGCGCCTACCTGAACGCCCTGGCCATGGTGATCGACCACCGGCTCCAGGCCGAGTCCCGCTATCTCTGGACGCTGCCGATGTTCCATTGCAACGGCTGGTGCTTCACCTGGGGCCTGGCGGCGGTGGGCGCGGAGAGCGTCTGCATTCCGAGGATCGAACCCGGTCCGGCATGGGACCTCTTCGCGGGCGGGGTCACCCACTTCTGCGCGGCACCCACGGTCTGCACCATGCTCGCGACGGATCCAGCCGCGCGCCGACTGGACCGGCCTGTGCGCCTCTTCACCGCCGGCGCGCCGCCCTCGCCCACCCTCATCGCCCGCATGGCCGAGCTGAACTTCCAGCTCGACCACGTCTATGGCCTCACCGAGGTGTACGGCCCCTTCACCATCAATGTGCCCGCCCCGGGCCAGGTGGCCCTGCCGGCCGAGGACCAGGCCCGCCTCAAGGCGCGGCAGGGCATGGCCAATGTCTGTGCCGGCGAGGTCCGCGTGGTGGACGACGCCATGAACGATGTCCCCCGCGACGGGGCGACCCTCGGCGAGGTGGTCATGCGCGGGAACGTGGTCATGACGGGCTACTTCGAGGATCCGGAGTCCACGCGGAAGGCCTTCGCCGGCGGCTGGTTCCACTCGGGCGACCTGGGCGTCTGCCATCCCGATGGGTCCGTTGAACTGCGGGACCGCAAGAAGGACATCATCATCTCCGGCGGCGAGAACATCTCCACCATCGAGGTGGAACAGGCGGTGGTCTCCCACCCCGCCGTGCTCGAGTGCGCGGTCATCGCCGTGCCCGACGAGAAATGGGGCGAGGTGCCCAAGGCCTTCGTCACCCTGAAGCCCGGCGCGGCGCTCACCGCGGAGGAGCTCATCGCCCACTGCCGCGCGCGGCTCGCCACCTTCAAAATCCCCCGCCAGATCGAGTTCGGCGGCCTGCCGAAGACCTCCACGGGGAAGATCCAGAAGTTCCTCCTGCGGGACCGCGCCTGGGGAGGCCGGGACCGCCGGATCAACTGACTCCGGGTTTCAGCCCGTGTGGCCAGCACGGGCGGCGAAGCGGAACACGCCGTTCTCACGGGTCCGGACGAGGGCGCCCCCGTGTTCCAGGTGGGTGAGGTGGGCGATGCACTCGCCCATGGCGAAGAGGGTCTGGAAGGGGTCCGCGATGTCGCGCTCGAAGAGGACCGGAAGCAGCGAGGCGGCGCTCCGGGGGCCGGTGGCGCAGGCCGCCCGCAGCAGCCCGCAGCGGTGGTCGTGGTGGGCCCGGAGCTGGCCGATCCGCTTGCGCAGCCCGCGGAAGGGCAGGCCGTGGGAAGGCAGCACCAGGAGATCCTCGGGGAGGGCCTCCAGGCGGTCCAGGGAGGCGAGGTAGAGGCCCAGGGTGTCGGCCTCGGGCGCCACGACATAGGCGCTGATGTTCGTGGTGATGCGCGGCAGGAGCATGTCCCCGGAGATGAGCACGCGCGCCTCCTCGCCGTGGAGGCTGGCATGGTCCGGGGAGTGTCCGTGCCCGCTGAGGACCCGCCAGTGGCCCGGGCCGATGGCCAGGCGTTCGCCATCGAAGATGGGCCGGAAGGTGGCCGGCAGCTCCGGGGCGCCGGCGCGGTAGGTGTTGCCCCGCCGCTCCAGGGCCTCGATGCGGGGGCCCTCCAGGCCGTGGGTGCGCAGGGAGGCGTAGAGCGCCTCCGGGCCGAAGCCGGCCACCTCGTGCAGCCAGAGGTGCGCGGTGGCGTACTCGGCCTGGGTCATCCAGACGGGGGCTGCGGTCCGGTGCTGCAGCCAGGCGGCCAGCCCCAGGTGGTCCGGATGGAGGTGCGTGACCACCAGACGGCGCAGGGGGTGCCCCGCCAGGATCGCCTCCCAGGCCGCCCGGGTGGGCTCCCAGGCCAGGCCCGTGTCCACGGCGGTCCAGCCCTCCCCGTCCTCCAGGAGCCAGACATTCACGTGGTCCAGGGCGAAGGGCAGGGGCATGCGGGCCCAGCGGACCCCCTTCGCGACCTCCAGGACCTCACCGGGCGCGGGCGGATGCGGATGCGTCGTCTCCAAGCCGGCCTCCCCGGCGACTCTAGCACCCGGCTGTCACAGTCCGGTAGGCGCAGGCAGGTGCCAGGATGCGATGCCACGCTTCCAGGGATCCGGGTGAGAATGGCGCTGGCCGCGAGGGCGGAGGAGGGGCGCAACGACATGGATTCCGCCGCGGGCCCCCGGGGACTGACCGCGCCGCTCGTCCTCATCATGGCTTCGGCCACGGGGCTGGCGGTGGCGAGCAACTACTTCGCCCAGCCGCTGCTGCCCACCCTTGCGAAGGCGCTCTCCCTCTCGCCAGCCCATGCGGGCGTCATCGTGACCACCGCCCAGCTGGGCTATGCGGCCGGGCTTCTGTTCCTCGTCCCCCTGGGGGATCTGTTCGAGCGCAGGGGACTGATCGTGGCCATGTCGCTCCTGTCGGCGGCGGGCCTGCTGACCACCGCCCTCGCGCCGACCCTGGTCCTGGTGCTGGTGGGGACGGCCCTGACGGGGCTCTTCTCGGTGGTGGCGCAGATCCTGGTGCCCTTCGCCGCCACCCTGGCGGCGCCGGAGCTGCGGGGCCGGGTGGTGGGGACGGTCATGAGCGGGCTGCTGCTGGGCATCCTCTTCGCCCGCACCGCGGCGGGGGCCCTGGCCTCGCTGGGGAGCTGGCGCATCGTCTACTTCGTCGGGGCGGGGGCGATGATCGCGGCCACGTTCGTGCTCCGGCGCGCGCTGCCCCGCCACCACGAGCCGGTGGACCTGACCTACGCCGGGCTCCTCCTCTCGATCTTCGCGCTGTTCCGCGAGGAGCCGGTGCTGCGCGTCCGTGCCCTCATCGGCGCCGCGGCCTTCGGGACCTTCAGCGTGTTCTGGACCTCCATGGCCTTCCCGCTGGCGGCGCCGCCCCACGCCATGTCCCCGGCCACCATCGGCCTCTTCGGCCTGGCGGGGGCCGCCGGCGCCCTGGCCGCCTCCAGCGCCGGCCGCCTCGCGGATCGCGGAAAGGGCGCCTGGGTCACCGGCGGGGGGCTGCTGCTCCTGCTGGTCTCCTGGCTGCCCCTGGCCCTCGTGCGCCATTCCCTCGCGGCTTTCATCCTCGGCGTGCTGCTGCTGGACCTGGCGGTCCAGGGCGTGCACATCAGCAACCAGGCCGCCATCTACCGCCTCCGCCCCGAGGCCCGGAACCGCCTCACCGCCGCCTACATGACCGCCTACTTCCTGGGCGGCGCCGCCGGCTCCCTGGCCTCCGCCGCGGCCTACAGCCGCTTCGGGTGGCCGGGCGTGGCGGCCGTGGGCGCCGCGTTCAGCGCCTGTGGCGGCGGGGTGTGGACCCTCGCGCACGGGCGGGGGCGGAAGGGACGGTGAGCCGGGTTCCTGGGCCGGGCCGGCGCGGCTGAGCCTGCAGGCCCAGTGGGACAGCACCCAGGCGGCGCCTGGCCGGGTGCCGCATCCGGAGGGGGGCTTGACAGGGGAGGGGAATCGCATAGGCTTTAGTCAACTAGATGATTAAAGCATCTAGCTGATTAATCCATGGAGGCTCCCACCGTGTTTTCAATCGTTCTGCTGTTCTTGGCCCTCGGGGGCGTGGCCGCCTCCGGATTCCGGGACGGAGCCCGCACCCGGGCGGCCCTGCGGCACGCCGCGAGGTCGGGTCTGGGCCTGCTCCCTCCCCTGCTGGCCCTGACGGCGGGGGTCGGTCTGACCATGTCTGTGGTCCCCGCCTCGGTCATCGCCCGGCTCTTCCAGGCCCATGGCGCGCTGGGCTTCTTCCTGCTCGCCGGGCTCGGCGCCCTGCTGACCATCCCCGCGCCGGTGGCCTACCCCTTGGCCGGTTCCCTGTACCGCATGGGTGCGAGCCTCCCGGCCCTGGCGAGTTTCCTCACGACCTTGACGATGGTCGGAGTCCTCACCGCTCCCCTGGAGGTCAGGGCCTTCGGACGCCGGTTCACGATCATCCGGCAATCCTTCAGCCTCATCCTCGCGCTCCTGGTCGGGGCCCTGATGGGAGTCTTCCTGTGAACCCGAAACTCCGAAGCTCGCTCCAGATCGCGGCCGTCATCCTGCTGATCCACCTGGTCCTCTGGTTCGCGGTCCCGGCTCTGGCCCTCCAATCCCTCAGGCAATGGGTCGGTGGCATTGGAGAGGTGCTCGCCATCGTCCCCGCCGTCCTGATCCTGATCGGCCTGTTCGATGCCTGGGTGCCGAAGGAGGTGGTGGAGCGCGGCCTCGGACCGGCGTCCGGCCTCAGGGGCGTCCTGTTCGCGCTGCTGCTGGGGACTGGCGCGGCCGGTCCGATCTACGCCGCGTTCCCGATCGGCCTCTCGCTGCGGGAGAAGGGGGCGCGGACGGCCAATCTCGTCATCTTCCTCGGCGCCTGGGCTACCATCAAGATTCCCATGCTGATGATGGAAAGCGCCTTTCTCGGAACCCGGTTCGCACTGATCCGCCTGGCCATGACCCTCCCGGGCATCCTCGCCTGCGGATTCGCGATGGAATACCTGGATCCGAGGCCCTCGCCCGACCTTTCTCCCCTCGCCCGCGACTAGCGCCATGGCAGCCGCCAACCGCCAGTCCCGCCATCTTCCAGCCTTCCTCCTCCTCGCGCTGACGGAGGGCCCGCTGCACGGCCACGCGATCCGCGCCGCCCTGCTCGAGCGCTTCCCCGGCTACAAGGCCGACCCCGGCGCCACCTACCGCACCCTGCAGGCGCTTGAGGAAGCCGGGGAGGTCGCGTTCCACTGGGATACGAGCGCCCGCGGGCCGGCGCGGAAGGTCTACGCCCTCACCCCGATCGGCCGGGAGCGCCTCGAGTTCTGGCGGTCGGACATCGAAGGCAGGCTCGCCCTCCTCCAGGGCTTCCTGGACCAGTTCGAACATTCGAAGACGAGGAAGCGGCCTGCTTCGAAGTGATTCCGCGGGCCGGAGGCCCGGGCCAGCCTGCCAGCGATTCGGTGGCTTCGAATCCCTCTTCCGAACCTCAAACTCCTTTCGAGACTTCCCCGGCGATGGACTTGCCTTCTGATGGGCGGCCTTTCATCCTGGATGCGGAGTCTGGATGCGCCATCGGCACACGACAACCTGGATGAACCTGGAGACGGTTGAAGTCTCCAGGGCCGAAGCTTAGGCTCCGGCCCCCACTCACTCAGAAGCGCCCCCAGGAGGGGCTCGAGCGGTCATTCATCCAGGAAATCCACCATGACGCACCATGCGCATTCCTTCGCAGGCCCCGGCCTGCCACCCTTCGATCCCCTCACGCCCTATGGCTGGTCTCCAGCCCGCAGCGAGGCGTTTCACGCCGTCGCCCCTCCCGGCTGCGAGCCAGGACGCGTGGTGGCCGCAACCCGTGGCATCGTTCTCACGCAAACCGTCCGTGGCGAATGCTGGGGCGTACCCATGGGTCGCCTCCGGGAACGCCTCCAGAGGGATGGACTGAGCCTGTGCGCCGGGGACTGGATCATCCTCCAGTCGAATCCTGGACCCTCGAAGGCCTCGGTCATCCACCTGCTCCCGCGCAGTGCTTCGCTCATGCGGCAGGGCTCTGGGACAGGCAGCCGCCCCCAGTGCCTCGCGGCCAACCTCGACGCAGTCCTGCTGGTCATGGGGCTGGACCGCAACTTCAACCCGGCGCGCATGGAACGGCTGCTGGCTCTGGCCTGGGGCAGCGGCGCCCAGCCTGTGGTGGTGCTCACCAAGCGCGACCTCAACCCGCAGTGGGAGGCCTTCGTCTCCCGGATTGAAGGGATTGCCCCTGGCGTGACAGTCCGGGCGATCTCCGCGTGGAGCGACGAGGGCCTGGAAGATCTCCGTGACCTTCTGCCTGAAGGGCACACCGGGGTCATGGTGGGATCCTCGGGCGCCGGGAAGTCCACCCTCCTCAATGCCCTGATGGGCAGCGATGTACGGCGTACGCAGGAGGTCCGCGTCTCGGATGGCCGAGGGCGCCACACCACGTCCATGCGGGAGCTCTTCCTGTTGCCGGGCGGCGGCTGCCTCATCGACACTCCAGGCATTCGCGAAGTCGGCCTCTGCGCCGAGGGCTCCGATCTGGACACCGCCTTTTCCGACCTCGCGGCCCTGGCGGAAGGGTGTCGCTTCCGCGACTGCACCCACGGCGCCGAGCCGGGGTGTGCCGTGCAGGCCGCCCTCGCAGATGGCTCCATCGATCCGGACCGCTACGTCCACTACCTGCGCTTGCGCAGGGAAGTGGCCTTCGAGGCTGCCCGCCTCGACGAACACCTCTGGCGTGAGCGCGAGGAAAAGTGGCGCCGCATCAGCAAACTCCAAAAGCACTTCAAGAAAAGGTGACTGCATGTTCCGCAGCCAGCGCCCCCCTCCGAAGGGGGTCCCTTCCATCAGCCAACCGACGCATTGAGGTCGCAGGCGGGTCGATCTGAGGCCCTCTGGGCTCTCTGGATCGGAGGTGCCGGTGAGACACCAGCGCCTCCAGATAGGGCGCCAGGGGCTCGAATCCCCTCGCGAGAAAAGCCCCGAAACCTAGCGGTGACGGGGCTTTCATCTGGCGGAGAGAGAGGGATTCGAACCCCCGTTGAGGTCACCCCCAAACCTGATTTCGAGTCAGGCGCCTTCAACCGCTCGGCCATCTCTCCAGGATGGAACAGTCTAGCAAAGCGGCGGCTAGAATCCAGCGGGAGGCGGCCATGGGTGTGCGGCGGGGGTTGGCGGCGGTGGTGATGGCGGCGGCGCTGGGGGCGCCCGGGTCCGCGCAGGAGGGTGACCTGGCGCTGTCGGAGCCGGCGGCGGGGCGCTTCGCGGCGCTGGCGCTGAAGTGCGTGGGCCGCGAGTATCCGAACAAGCTGGACCATGTGATGAACGCCGCGGAGGAGGTGCAGGGGCCCCAGGCGCTGCACCCGGCCTTCTACGGCTGCTTCGATTGGCACTCCTCCGTTCACGGGCACTGGATGCTGGTCCGCCTCCTGAAGGAGCATCCGGCCATGCCGGGCGCGGTGGAGGCCCGGGCCGCCCTGGACGCGCACCTGACATCGGCGTGCATCGCGGGCGAGGTGGCCTACCTGGACCAGCCCAGCCGCCGGAGCTTCGAGCGCACCTACGGCTGGGCCTGGCTGCTGAAGCTCTCCGCAGAGCTGCGCACCTGGGACGATCCCGACGGGCGGCGCTGGTCGGCGGCCCTGCAGCCCCTGGCGGACCGGCTCGCCGCGCAGTTCACCGACTTCCTCCCGAAGCAGACCTACCCCATCCGCACCGGCGTCCATCCGAACACCGCCTTCAGCCTCCACCTGGCCCTGGACTACGCGCGGGCCGCCGGGGACGCCCGGCTGGAGGCGCTGCTCGCGGAGCGGGCCCGCACCTACTTCGCCAAGGACCGGCGGGGGCCCCTGGCCTGGGAGCCGGGCGGCGAAGACTTCCTCTCCCCCTGCCTGGAGGAGGCGTCCCTCATGGCCGAGGTGCTGCCCCGGGCCCGCTTCGCCCGTTGGCTGGAGGGCTTCCTGCCCGGGCTTCCGAAGGGCCTCGCGCCCGCCGTGGTCACCGACCGCACGGACCCCAAGCTCGTGCATCTGGACGGCCTGAACCTCAGTCGGGCCCGGGCCCTCTACGAGATCGCCCGTGCCCTGGGGCCGAAGGATCCGCGCCACGGTGCGTTGATCGCGGCCGGGGACCGCCACGCCCGGGCCAGCCTCCCCCACCTGGCCTCCGGCAGTTACGAGGGCGAGCACTGGCTCGCCACCTTCGCGGTGCAGATGCTGGGGGCGCGGCAGGCCACGGGACGCTGAGCGCTCAGCCCCGCCGGCGCCGGAAGAAGGCCTGCAGCTGCTCGCGGCACTCCGCCTCGAGCAGACCCCCCTGGAAGTCGACGCGGTGGTTGAGGGCGAGGCCCTCGAGGTTCGAGGCCCACTGGCTGACGCCCACCTTGGGATCGGGCGCCCCGAAGACCACGCGGCCCACCCGGGCGTGCACCAGGGCCCCGAAGCACATGAGGCAGGGCTCGAGCGTCACGTAGAGGGTGGCGTCCGTCAGGCGGTAGTTCCGCGCCCAGGCCCCCGCGGCGCGCAGGGCCTGCACCTCCGCATGGGCCGTGGGATCGTGCGAGTTGATGGGGCAGTTGTGGCCGCGGCCCAACAGCGCCCCCTCGGACACGACCACCGCCCCGATGGGCACCTCATCCTTCCGGTCCGCCCGCTCCGCCTCCTCGAGGGCGAGGCGCATGAAGTAGATGTCGTCGCCGCTCCACATGGCATCAGTGTGGCGGAAAACGGTGCGCCCTTACGTGGGTTCCTGCCTCCGGCCGTCGACCGTGGAACGTCCACCCGGTACGTCGGAAACAAAGGAGCAGTATGGCGGATTTCCCTTAGAAATAAAAGGCTGATTCGCTGTTTTGTGCGCCGCTACACTCATCCAGGTCCCCCAAGGACCGACTCTTTTCCACGGCCCCGCGACGGCAGCGCCCTCGCGGGGTTTTTGCAGAGCCGGAGGGTACATGC
>Ga0079306_1000665_pt1 | contig 29060 bp, 21 predicted proteins | sample Methanotroph_Enr_FD_79181 | JGI IMG/M metagenome (GOLD analysis project Ga0079306, IMG submission 79181) | Enriched soil microbial communities from Old Woman Creek wetland in Ohio, USA - Methanotroph_Enrichment_5 | ecosystem: Environmental > Terrestrial > Soil > Wetlands | place: USA: Ohio...
ATATCATGAATACTAGCCCGATAATCCACGGTCCTTGGTACATTGAATACTACCTTTTGCGATTCTTCAAAGCCTGATTCAATTCCAAGTACCACTTCATTTACAACAATTTTTTTGGCCACATCAGCCAGAAAAGCTGTTTCACCGTGGATGAGAGTATCAAGCATTCCCATGGCCCTGATGCCTATGACTGGTTTTTGACAGGCTCCAGCTTCTACCTGGGGCATACCGAATCCTTCAAGCCGCGAAGGAGCGGCATAAATATCACAAGCCGCGACAAGGTAAGGTATAAAAGCTCGCGAAATAGTATTTGTTTCATATCGAACGTGTTTATCGATTCCCAGGCGTACAGCCACTTCAAGATCAGCTTGGTTCTGAGTTTTTGTTCGGGGCTGAGGCCATACTTTGCACACATATTTCCAATCAGGTGCCTTAGTGTCGATAATTGAAAGAGCCTCCATTACTTCCTGTGCTCCTTTTGAAGCAGCATCGCCACCAATAGTCAGAATCATCAGTTGTTCAGGTGAAATCCCCAACGCATCACGCACTGCCCTAATCTTAGGATCGTCTTTTGACCGCGGTATAAAAGCATGCGTATCGCAGCCCACAGGTAGGACTTCTATAATTTCGCTTCTAATTCCATCACGGACATACATTTCCTTCACCCAATTTGATGTTACCAGAATGAGTGGAAGTTCGTTCAGAACCTCCTGGTAGTTTGCTATATATCCATCAGCTACCAACCAGGGTATAGGTAGCCTACCAAATCGCTGTGGGTGGAGTATCAATTGTGGAGTATATCCCCAATAACCAACCCCTACCACAACATCAGGCATAAACCATCGGTAATACCATTCCTTCTCCTGATCTGATTCAAAATGAACAGCATGGACATCAATTCCCAGTTCATTAAGACCCCTGAATAACAGGTCTGCCTGGGTAGCCAGTCCTCCAGGTAAAGGAGGATATTCGCAGAGAATCAACACTTTCATCAGTTAGTAATTTATTATTCACAGACCAGGTCCTTACAAAATAGTCTTCTAAGCAGGTGGCATAGTTATGAATTGTCACTTGATTGTCTAAGCCATATCATGGCATCGGCAGAATCAGTAAATTTCCGGAATGCTTCAGTGCCTGGAGTGGTTTTCGCCTCCCAACTATTACCATTAAAACCGTATGTTCGGGTAATGATATTATATTTTTTTCTCAATTCCTTATTTGTAAGTATTCGATACTCTGATGCTTTTTCGGCTGGCCTTGGCACATAACTCCTGTTGACATCCTCATAAGCGAATACCCAAAGTTCATTGGCTGTAATTTCAGCTGCATGCCATAATTCAATTACTGCTCTTCCGATTTCTTCGTGTCTCAGGTGCCTGGTATATTTACCTAAAGGGCTATGTGAAATGACAAGATTATACTGTTTAGGAGGTAATAAGCCCAGCAGTACATCCCTGAGTTCCTTTTCATCGAGGGGTAACTGGTCAGTTCCGTCATTAAGATCACCAATGACACCTTCAACATTAAGTATACGTAGTGCATTAAAAAACTTGCCCGCACGTTCTTCATCACTTCCCCTGCATAGGCAAACAACAGTACTCAACCAACCAGGGTTACCCAATAATGTACCACCAGCCCATAAGGTTTCATCATCAGCATGGGCAACGATAATAGCGACTGTAATGGGCAATATCCGTTTCATTAGTATTGTTTAATACTCTACCAAAGTTAAGTATAAAAGGCACCATTTATTAGTTATTCCGATGAACTTTTCCTGTACTTTTCGATGTTTAATCGTGCCATCAGATAGCTAACTATTGATTCCGCCCCCTGGTTGAGATTAACATGTGCCTCTTCCAGACCATCATAACAACCTCCGGTGCAAGGGTTATATATGATCTGATGCAAACGATTACCACCAAGAAACCAAATAAATGCTTTATCCATTTCTAATTTATATTCCTTGTCCTTGAATACCTCGTAAAATTTACCTAATGCTAATATTGTATAAGCTACATCGATGGGTTGTTCTCCAAAACCTCTGGCTATATGTCCCTTTATCAGCCAGCTTTTATTGGAAATTACTTCAATACCGTTTTTGTTAAATGTTTGCGATAATAAAAAATGCAAAGACAATATTGCAATGTTATAATCATCCGTTCTATATGGTCAAGGTTGATGGGTGGTGGCTCATATTTTATCCTGATTCTGCTGTTGGCAATTATTTCGAACAACTTTGCATGCCAAACGGCGGTGTTTTCCCATGCTGTAGCTGCGGCTTTCTGCAAGATATTTAAACTGAACATTGAGCGCAATGAATCATCCTTGAGTAAACGGATAACCGCATCGGCAAGTTATTTAGCGTTGTGAAAATCAATAATAATTCCTGATTCCCCCGATAATAATTCTTTTGCAAGAGGAACCGGTGTGGAAATAATCGGGCAGGCGCACCCCATGGCATAGGCAAGTGAGCCAATGGCCTGACTATTCCGTATTCCCCGGACGGATAGGAAGTAATATACAAGACTTCAGGAGTAGATGTCATCACTGAATCAGGTCTTATCCATGCTGAAGCATTACCTTTACCAAATTCATTGCCGGGGGCTAAAGGTAAATGGTGATGAATTAAACCTTGTTTATACCATCTGGAACCCGAATATTTTTTATTATCTTTCTCACTTCCGGGATAAACTGGTATAGCTATCCTGGCTTATATGCAAATATGGGAGCAAGAAAGGAGTTTTCCTGTATTATGGGGCAGTTATTTCAATCACAGATGAACCCCGGGACTCTCGTCACACCATCAATAAAAGAGAAATCTTTACCCCTGATTATGAGTAATTTTGTAGATCTTAATAATCAAAGTCATGCAAGTAGCTATAACCCGAAAAAAGTTTATTTTTTCTCCTGATCCTTCCAGGATTATTGCGCGTTTTCTGTACATGAATGATGACAGGGCAGCAGATATTATCAAGAAGGTGTTGACTATGTCAGAAAAGGATATAAATATTGCCATGAACAAGTTATTGAGAGGGTATTCAAGGAGACACAGGAATATATCCCGGATATTTGAAAAGCACTTTAACAAACTAGCCCCTGTTTTCAAAATGATTGATGTAGATATGGAGGTTCTCAGCACATCCCAGAAAGCGCTGATAGGATCTTATTTTACAATGGAATACTCAATAGAATCAGCGGCATTCTTTAATCCTTCCGTGATAGAAAGCCTTGATCAAACAGAATTAAGATATGATGAAAAAAGGGTGATTTTCAGTTTCCGTGCTACCGGTGAAGGACATATCTCATCAGTCGTGTTCCGCTCAGGAATTCTTGACAGGAATAATAACCTGATCCTCGAACCTGTTGGTAAAATGTTGGCTGAAGCAGAGATTATTAAGCAAAATGTGTATGATAAAAAATTATTCTTTAAAAAACTGGCTGAAATGCAGGGGCCAGGCAAAACGATTTCTCATGAATACATTTTTTATAACCTGAATGATGAATTCACCTATGGAGAATTGCTAAAGAGCCTTGAAATAGCCAGGATGACTCCAGGTCTTCATGAAGATATGGAAAAGATATTAAATCAAATGATTTGGCTTGCATCCTCTCATTTCGAGATTTATTTCTCAATGGATTCAGCGATTTCTGAACGGGTTATTTTTCCCATTTCAATAACCGAACAGAAAGGTATTGAGGATGCCCGTTTTGTAAAATTCACTGATGATAATGGAGAAGTAACCTATTATGCCACCTACACAGCATACAATGGAGTAAGTATTCTACCTAAGTTGATCAGCACCAAAGACTTCTACAGCTTCAGGTTTTTACCCATAAACGGTGAGATTGCACAAAATAAAGGGATGGCCTTATTTCCAAGAAAGATCAATGGCAAGTTTGCCATGTTGTGCAGGATTGATGGTGTTAATAATTATGTTGCTTATTCTGACTACATTAATGTATGGCGAGAGGCAAAAATCATTCAGCAGCCAATATATCCCTGGGAACTGATACAAATTGGAAATGCTGGATCTCCCATAGAAACGGATGAAGGATGGCTGGTTATTACACATGCTGTTGGCCCAATGAGGGAATATTCATTGGGTGCTTCACTGTATAAACTTGATAATCCTGAAATTGAAATAGGAAGACTGAGCAACCCGTTAATGGTGCCCAATGAGGAAGAAAGAGAAGGATATGTACCGAATGTAATCTATTCTTGCGGATCAATTATTCATAATGATGACTTGATCATACCATATGCCATGTCGGACCATTCATCATCTTATGCAACAGTTAATCTTAGGGAATTACTTGAAGTATTGAAAGCTTCGGGCAGTAGCAACGCATAGTTAAGCGTTTACTTCCAGGTTTACTTTTCGCCAGGATTATGGGAGCATGCATTCATGGGTTTCACTCATTCCTAAACAGGATCTCCTTGATACTTTTGTTCACTAGCGGCTTGTAAAAGGCATTGGACACTCAAGTCAGGTTTGCCTTGTTGGTATTTATACTTATCAATAGTTAATCTCGCGAGAAGATAACTAAAGGTGGAATTTGCCCCCTGGTTGAGATTTACATTTGCTTCCTCCAATCTGTCATAACAGCCTCCTGTGCAAGGATTATAAACGATCTGGTGCAAACGATTATTCCCCAGGAACCAATTGAATGCATTTTCCATTTTCACCCGGTAATCATATACTTTAAAGATATCATAAAATTTGCCGAGTGTAATTACCATAAATGCTAAATCAAAAGGATGCTCACCAAAACGGCTATCAGTATTTCCATCAGGTTGCCATTTACTGTTCAGGTTGATTCCTATTCCAAACCTGTTAGATGAAATATGAAGAAGGAAATCGAGTGATGTTATGGCTATTTCTTTATACCTGTCTTTTCTTGTTATTAGCCAGGAGTAAAGCATTGCCTCAGGTAATATGCTATATGCACATGACAGGTTACTTTCGAACCAATGCCATTTTGGTGTGGAATTTTGTAAATACAATTGTGCAAGTTGGTCAGCCAAAGTTTCCAAGAGGTTACTTAGCGAAGATTTTCCAGTAAGGCAACAGTAGTACAAACCTTTAATTGCAAAGGCAATAGCCCTAGCAGAATGAATATGCCGGATACGCGGAAGCACTTTTTGCAGAATAACTTCTCCCTCCGAAATTATCTCAGCGGGTAAAATGCTTCCAGTTGATACCAGGAAAGCCAAAGCGTAGAGAATAAGGGTGTTTGTTCCGTCCTGGCTGTTCATATTATCCACGGGTAATCTTCTGTTGTTAGAAATATTCAAGATATTAATAAAATCCCCGTTCTCTTGCTGGCAATTTCTAATATAATCCAGGTAGATATGGATGTAGTCAAGGTCTGATTCTTCATTTGTCAATTTATAATGCATACACATTGCTACCAGTGCCAGGGCGCTTTCATCCAACGCGAACCCTGATTCGATATCAGGCTGATTTATCTTCGAATACTGGATCAATCCATGAGGGGTAGTAAGGTTTTTAATATGCGTCAGATTAATTTCAGGAATCCTGTATTTAATTGAAATTTTAGAAATAATGGTTTTCTTAAACAGCAGAGCATGCGCTATTGCTGAGTTTTCCCAGGCTGTTGAAACAATCAGTTGAAGGGAATTTTTACTATATTCATTGCGTAACTGTTCATTGTTCAATAACTCTGATACAACATTTGCCAACTGGATCGAATCACCATACTCAAAAATAATCCCGGCTTCTTTAGAAATTAATTCCCGGCTGTGAGGAATAGGTGTTGAAACAATAGCACAAGCACAACTCATGGCATATACGAATGTGCCACTTACTGCCTGGTTAGGGTTTGACGAAGTAAACAGGTATATATCTGTGAGCTGCAAATACTCAAGCAAATCTGGCAGTGGCAGGTATTCATTAATAAATTCAACATGCTTTTGAAGATTATGAGCTAAAACCTTTTCCTTGAGCATGTCCCGATATTTTTCTCCCTCTTCTTTTATCACTTCAGGATGAGTCCGGCCAATAACCAGGAAAAGCGCTTCCGGATTTTTTTCAATTACCAGGCTCATTGCATCAATGGCTGTCTCAATGCTTTTTCCTTCACTTAACAATCCAAAATTTGAAAGTATCGTCCTGCCAGCAAATCCATATTTGTTTTTCAGGAAATCTTTATTAATGTGTGGTACTAAATGTGTTCCATGGGCTATAACTTCAATTTTCCGGTTTGGCATCTCATAATCTTCCATTAAGATACTGGCAGCATTATTAGTCATTACAACTATATAATCACAGGCAGCAATTATCTTCTTAACATAAGAACAGAACACTTCATCAGGGTGGGGTAAAACAGAATGAAAAACAACAATAACCGGCTTTTCCACCACTGAAATCATATGAACAAAAGCATCTGCTTGAGGTGAGAATAAGCCAAATTCATGCTGGACTACAACAAGTTTAATGCTTGCATCCTGGTTGATAATGCTGGCTAATTCATGGTAACCTGATGAAATGGCTGTTTTGAGTGTGTACTTGACTTCTTCCGGATATGCAAAGTCATTATCACTGGCTTCCAATGCGCATACTCTGATAGAAAAGGAGCTGTAGAATTTTTTATTCAGAGCTGTAATCAAATCATGCGAATAAGTAGCAATCCCACATTCACGCGGCGGATAGGAGGTAATTATTAATACTTCTGGTTGGTAATTTATTTTTGTCTTCATAAACGTAAGTTTTTATCAAAAACCTAATGCATTGCAATTACAAACAAAAAGATACACTGGAATCTAAGGTCTGTTCAGCAGCCCAGGGATTATGTTGAGGAAGACAATACCTGAAAAACTAAATACTCCGTCAGCAGGCTTAATATAAAGATACAAAATAATGAGTATAAATACCAGCATCAGTAAACATATACAGATGCAACAGTATGAATGTTTGAGATTTGAATGCAACTGGAGGAAATACGAAGAAAGAAAAACTAATCAATTTCAAGTAGAAAAATCCTGAAAAATCTAATTACTATTTGATGTATGATCAATTAATTATAAGCTCTATACATTCTAATTCTTACTTGTATGCAAGTTAATGTTAAGAGAAAAAACACCTTGTTTTTTCCGGACCCCAGCAGGATAATACCTCAATTTCTTGAAACAACTGAAAGTAAGAGTATTAAAATCATCACGAGTATACTTTCAATGTCTGAGGCAGAAGTGAGTGAGGCATTGAATCAGTTACTTAGAAGTTTTGTCACCAGGCACCGGAATATCACACGTGTATTTGAAAAACATTTTATCCGGTTGATACCCATATTGACTCAACTCAAGATTGATGAAAAGGACTTGAGTTATTTCAGGAAAGCGTTGATCGGATCGTGTTTTACCAAAGAATATTCAATTGAGTCAGTTGCATTCTATAATCCATCTATCATTGAGGACCCGGATCAATCTGAATTACGACCATTTGAAAAAAGAGTAATTCTAAGTTTCAGGGCTACCGGCGAAGGGCAAACATCTTCAATAGTATTCCGGTCAGGTATTCTCGACCGGAATAATAAGTTTATAATGGAACCACTTGGCAAAATGCTGACAGAACCTGATTTGTGTTTGAATGAATCCAATGAAGTACGGTCATCCCCGAAAGAAGGAGTGCATACTGACCGAATGATAAATGATATTTCCGGAAATTATAAAATAAATTTTTCCATTGATTCGGACATTTCAGAGAGGGTGATTTTCCCAATTTCCCCAACTGAGAAAAAAGGCATTGAAGATGCTAACTTTGTCAAATTTACTGATGATGATGGTAGGATGTCCTATTATGCAACCTATACTGCCAATGACGGGGAGTCTATCACTCAAAAAATAATCAACACCACAGACTTTTACAATTTCAATGTTTTACAAATAAGCGGAGAAATTACTCATAGCAACGGAATGGCTTTATTCCCAAGGAAAATCAACGGGAAATATGCTATGCTCTGCCGGATAGATGAAGAAAACAACTATATCTCATATTCAGAAGATCTCAATACATGGCAAAATGCAAAACTCATTCAGGAACCTAAATATCCATGGGAAATTTTACAAATTAGTCATGCCGGCTCACCGGTTGAAACAGAAGAAGGCTGGCTGGTGATAACATATGCAGTCGGACCTATGAGAAAATGCGTTATTGGCGCTTCCTTATTTGAACTAGATAATCCTGAAAAGGAAATCAGCAGGTTAAAAAACCCTTTGATTGTTCCAACTGAAGCAGAGAGAGAAGGATTTATACCCAATAAAGTATTTTCTTGTGGCTCAATTATTCATAATGAAACACTCATTATTCCATATTCCACGTCGGAACATTACTCAACATATGCTACCGTTGCGTTAAAAGAACTACTGAACGAACTCAAAGGCGAAAACAAAAGCAAGAATCATAGAAAATCTATAGTTGGTAATATCGAGAGAAGATTGGATGCAGATATTGACAGAGATATGAAAGTGGCCTAAACATTCAAACTCGGAAACAAATCATTTCGGGGTATTATGAACTGATATAGAAATGAGATTATTATCCCAGCCAAAAGAAATTCTATTTCCAGTTATAAATGACCTTTTTATTTTGTACCTTTATAAATACTAAAAAAGTGGTAATGCAGGAATTCTCTTCCCACCCTTTAACACCTCTTCTACAGTCATAATTCGTTACCACGGAGTTCCATCTATAAATCCCTCTAAGATGGAAAAACATCTGGATTTTGAAGTTGTCGGTTGATTTTCCATTCTTTCATGTGTTAATAATTTGTCCTTTAAGGTTACCTGTCTGTTGGCAAACAGAGAATACGCTTTCCGCCTGAGTCGGATCATTTTCGGTTGGAGTGAAAACATTCTCATGGCTATTTCATCTGCATTAAACAGTTGACCAGAATGATAAATAAGCAGAACACGAAACAACCTCTTTATCAGAAACCGCATGATCTGACCATCACGAAGAGTATCTATTTTCATCCCTTTTTGAAGGCCGGGTTCTTTACCTCTAACCGATAGATCAAGTATGATCTGTTGGATGCATTATTCGAATTTGCCAATCAAGGCATCTATGTTATTTTTCACTAACACTTAATCCTAAATGCAATGAAAAACCCAATTCGCATCCTCTTTATCTCAGATAAAGAGGATGACACAACATCAGCAGTAAAAGAGCTCGAAAAGGCTGGATTCAATATTGTTTGCGAGCGCGTTGGAACTAAGAAGACATTAAGAGAAGCTTTGGATAAGAAAACCTGGGATTGTATCCTTGAAGAATTTTCAACACCCAGTTTATCAATGTATGATGTAATTTCTGAATTACAGAAGAGTAGCCTGGATATTCCAGTCATAGTGATTTCTGCTGTCACAGGCGCAGAAACAGCAGTGGCAGCCATCAAGGCTGGTGCTAGAAATTATGTCATGAAGAACAATCTGAAGGTACTTCCGCAAGTTGTTACTCAGGAACTCCAGGAAGCAGATGTGCGAAAGGAAAAATGGACAGCAAAAGAATCACTCTTCCTGGATGTTAACATGTTGTGGTCTCTGCTGGATAAAATGCAGGGAACAGTTTATATCAAAGACACACAATGCCGCCGAATTTATTGTAATGCTGCCGAAATCAAATTCACAGGTTACAATTCTGAAGAAGAAGTTCTTGGTAAAACCGATCAGGAATTAGTTAGCGGGATATCTGGAAAAAATCGCTATCATGATGACTTGAACCTACTAGAATCAGGAATACCCATTATTAACCGTGAGGAAGAGTACACTGATGTAAATGGCAAAATATGCTGGCACATCAGCTCTAAAATACCGATACGCAATGAACAGGGTGTAGTAACTGGTATATTGGGATATGGGTACGATATCACGAACTATAAACTCACTGAATCAACTTTTAAGAGGAATGAGCAAACATTAAGAACACAAAACCAGGAATACCAGGTATTGAATAAAGAATACCTGGCACTGAACGACGAGCTCCGGGAAAGTATCAACAGACACCAAAGGACCAATGCTGAATTGGTAGTTGAAAGAAATAGGGCTGAAGAGGCATATAAACTCAAATCAGAATTCCTGGCCAATATGAGTCATGAGATCCGCACCCCACTGAACACTATCCTTGGATTTGCAGGATTTTTAAAAGATGAGGACCTAAGAAAGGAAAACACTGTAGAATATCTTGAAATGATTGAATCAAGCAGTCTTCAGCTTATGACCGTTATAAATGACATACTAGAAATATCAAAAATTGAAGCCGGACAACTTACCATTTCGGAAGGAATCGTGAATATAAATACTCTGCTGAAAGCTGTTCATCAACAATTCAAGAACCAAGCTAATCAGAAGAATCTCAACCTGGTTTATAATCCTCATCCATCAACTGAGAACCTCTCAACGATTACGGACGAAACCAGGGTACGGCAGATACTCTGCAACTTGGTAGACAATGCCCTCAAGTTCACTGAATCAGGAAGTATTGAATTTGGATGCAGCAAGGAAGGAAATTACTTATCTTTCTTCGTCCGGGATACTGGGGTTGGAATAGCACCCGAATATCATCCTATTGTTTTCAAGCCTTTCAGGACTATTGAAACCACTCCGTCCAACAAGTACCGGGGTAATGGACTTGGCCTTTCAATTGCCAAGACATTGGTTGAAAAACTGGGGGGTAACCTGACTATGACCTCAGAACAGAGTAAAGGATCAACTTTTACTTTCACTATACCTTGTATCACATCTCCACAAGCTGAAACTGGTCCAGGTAAAGTTCAGGGAACTTCTGTTCACAAGGACTGGAATAATCATGTTGTCCTGGTTGTCGAAGATGAAATGTACAATTATTCCTATATCGAAAAGGTGTTGACAGCCACGAATATCCGGATCATTCATGCATGGGATGGGCAGGAAGCTATAGATCTTGTAATAAAGCACCCGGAAATTTCCCTGGTGCTCATGGATATCAAGATGCCAGTAATGGATGGCTATGCAGCAACACGTAAGATCAAGGAATTGAGACCTCAATTGCCCATTATAGCGCAAACAGCATTCGCATTCAGCGAAGACAAGGAAAAAGCGTTAAATACTGGTTTTGACAACTATTTAACAAAACCCACCAACCATGATTATATGATAGATATGATCGGCTCATACATCAAGTAATAAGTCAAGAGTCTGTATTTCAAACTTAATTGAACCCCTGCGCTGGAAACAGTTCAGGGGTTCTTAAATTTCCCCCGGGAAATAGAAGAGGTTATTTAGCAAGTCCGAACTGAAATTTCATATTCAAAGGCCTCCAATTATCTTCTCTATATTACCAGAATAATTCTGAACACAATTTTCAACCGAAATCAGCCGATTCCCTACATTCTCAAACTCTCATCCTACTGAGCTAATCTGAATACAACTGACTTCTTTCGGAGACAATTCGGTAATAAAAAAGAAAACCACCGGTGAATCGTATTGATTTACAGGTGGTTTTAGTCTCCCCGACAGGATTCGAACCTGTGACCCATTGATTAAGAGTCAATTTTATTAAATATTTTTCATTTATATAATGTTTATTTTCAACTATTTGTAAATTTTTTTGTAATTTCTGTATGCAAATAATGTACTTTTGTATGCAAATTGTATGCAAATTTTCAGACTCTGAACTATGAATGCTGAGTATTTTATTTCTCTTGTTCTTGATACCAGGAGAGCTAAGAAAAGAGGATTATATCCGGTCAAATTGAGAATATTTACCCCTTATCCACGAGAGCAAAAACTGTATCCTGTAGATATTGATTTATCGGAGAAGGATTTCAAGAGTATCTGGGAAACAACTAAGACAAGACAACAGTTTAAAGATCAAAGAGCAGAACTCCAGGCAATAGAATCCAGAGCTTTTGAAGTTGCCAAGAAGTTAGAAGTATTCAGCTTTGAGAATTTTGAAAGCCTCTATTTCAAGAAACATGCCTCAGCAGATAAGGATCTGAATTACTACTATCAGAAAGCTATTGATCAATTTAACCTGAATAAACAGGTAGGAACAGCAACCAATTACGAATATAGTCTTAAATCCCTGGTAAGTTTTGCAGGTAAAGAGAAAATTCAATTCAGGGTAATTACCCCACAATTCCTTAAGGATTATGAACGTAATATGATCGATGAAAAGAAAAGGAGCTTAACCACAATAGGAATGTATCTGAGACCTCTTAGGGCAGTTTTTAACACTGCAATTATTGATAATATCATCTCCATTGATGCTTATCCTTTCGGAAAAAGGAAGTACACTATTCCATCTCCCAAAGGAGTAAAAAAGGCTTTAAGTAAAGAGCAATTAAAGATGTTATTCGAAGCAAAACCATTAACTCCTGAACAAGCAAAAGCAAAAGATTTCTGGTTCTTCTCCTATTCCTGCAATGGTATGAATTTTAAGGACATTAGCAACCTTCAGTATAAGAACATTTCAGGCGATACAATGACCTTTATCAGAGCAAAGACAGGTAATACCAATCGCAAACAAAGTCCTGTTATATGCTACCTGAATGACTTTACAAGGGATGTTATTACTAGTTATGGGAACCTCGAAAAAAGTCCAGACAACTTCATTTTTGAATTTATTAATCGTTCTTCTTCTCCTTTGGAGCAAATGAAACAACTGCAAAATTTCATTCGATTTGTGAACCAGCATTTCAGTATCCTTGCAAAAAGCAAAGGAATAGAGAATGTTTCAACGTATTATGCAAGGCATTCATTTGCAACTCAGGCAATAAGAAATGGGGCAAGTATGGAATATGTGAGTGAAGCCTTAAGTCATAGCAGTTTAAACACTACTAAGGCTTATTTTGCAGGCTTCGAGGATGAACACAAAAAGGAGATAGCTCTAAAATTAATGATGTTCTGATTGAGATTCATTACTATCCAGTATCGAAAAGGCAGTTTTTTTGAAACTCAATAACTTGAATTTCTATTTCTTATAAGTATTTTTTATGTTCTGTAAGGAATATATGTCATTGAGAGATTTGGCTTCCACTAAAGAATTATAAGGGGGTGTTTCTTTATAGTACCCGGCCTCGCTCGAAAAATATATAAAAATATTTTTCTCCGATTAAGATTAATTTCTGACCTCATAACAAGCGGACAAAAATGCATGTTGCAAGTGTGCAGGTCATAATTCGACGAAGGAGAATTTGAATGCACCCGAAGGGTTTACACTTAGCAAAATGATATTTTTAGCAGCTTAACTTCGCCAGAAAATAAACGCGATGTAGTTTGGGATTATCAGTTAAACATTAAATGATTAAAAATGTAGTAATATTAATATTTCAATTATACCTGAAACGTTTTAGGGTCAAATGCCAAAACATTATTTATTACATCTATATTCTTCCTCCTATTCAACAACCATCTTTCTTTCCAGTAATTAACTAATTCAAGCTTTGAATAATTACAATAAATGGGCTTTTTGCTGATACTATTTAAGACTTCATGATAGTTTTTAGCAAGGGGAACAAAATAAATGCTTCTTTTAAATGAATGTCTCAAAAGAAAATCTGAATCAAAACCCACTAATTCCCCAGCTGAAGATATAACCCTCATTACCCAACTTGGTCCATCACCAAAACCATGACTAACATCAATATTTTTTGACTTAAGAAATTTTACCATCTCTTGAATTGTCTCTTTTGAAAGATGCAGGGTACCATAACCTTTAGTATATCCAATTTGCTCATAGATCAAATTTGATTGATATTTTAATCGATTATATTGAGAGCTCTTTCCATAAAGGCTTGTTGTAAAAATTCCAACAAGGGAGTTCGCGGATCTCTTCTCAATTATTGTAATTTGCCCCTTATATTTTTCACTATAAATCCTTCTTACTTCATTGGATGCTAGTATCAGTGAAACTAGTTTTCCTCCAAGCAAATAATTATACGGTGGTAATGCTCCAATAACGAAAGCATCCATAGTATAAATAAGATTCTTTGTTCGTGTATTTTTATCCCAACCAATAAATTCATCCCTCTCAGGAATATGAATTATTGGACTGCCTAGAGCTGCTATTCCAATAATTGGTCTATTTGGTAAAGCTTTATCGCGGATTAAGAGTTTGATTCTCCTCCCAACGTAATCACTATAAGGAGAACTCCAATAATACCGAAACATTCTAAATAATGTATGTTGTTTTTCTGTTTCACAAACTTCAATAATTGGATTAATCTCGGAATTTAATGCATCATATCCATTAGCCAAATTCCTTCTTGCAAATTCAATATTCTTATCAATCCATTTCCTATTGGCACAAATTATCTCTTCTCTCTTTATTGCCATTGCCTGCTTGATCGTTTCCTTGTTATAAGTTTCAGGCGGGATTACTTCTATCTTTCTCTTCCCAATTTTAATCTCCCAATCAAGATTCGAAAGGTCACGGAGAATTAACAACTTCACTTTTTGCTCCGGTGATTTCCCCTCAAGTGAAAATTGAATAAATTCTTTTTTAGTAAGCTGTTTATGTGTGAGAGAAGAAGTATCAAATTCTAATGCATTCATCAAGTAATTATAGTTGAAGTTCGTTCCAGAGTTTTATGCCACAACAAAGATATTCCTTATTTTCATGTTTACGAGACACAATTTCATTAGGTTCAATACCAAACATTCTTGCAAACAAAATCGATTTGAGTTGATTTGCATCATAAAACAACTCATTTTCATCCTCTTTTATTATTTCTTCAATTATTTTAAAGAGTTGTCCTGCGTATATTCCTCTAATTGTGTTATCATCAAAATTTTGAGTATTCAAACTTTTTTCTCCAAGTTTAATCCTTAAAGCAACTACTAGTGAATCAAAAATCTGATTAGCTCTATTTCTTATCTCAATTGCAGGTGATTGTGGAAAAGTTGCTTCAACTTCATTTGATTTTATTTCAGAGGTATATAGCTCTTCAAAACTTCTTATTCTTACAGGTAGGACAAAAGGTTGTTTAGGAGCACTCCACATATAACAGTTCCCTTGAATAGGTTCTCCAATCAGATGAGCAAGAATATCATGAGAATAATGAGAATTATACTTTCCTAAGGTACCGGCATCTCCTTCTGAAAGTAGGTGAAAACAAAACCAATTATCTGCCTGGCTCAATAACTCAGGTGCCATTGAACCGGGTTGTTGGGTTACTAAAATTGCTCCCAGGTCATATTTCCGCCCTTCTTTCACCCACTCTACAAATGGACTAGATTCTTCTAAACTTCTACCTAGAACACTTTGTGCTTCTTCTATTACTGATATGACTGGAATCGGAGCCGTTGTTCCAGTAAAATTTTCTTGATTAAAAGAAAAAATTCTACGCATTAGCAGTCCTGCAATATTATAACCAGCAGTTGAGCTCAACATGCTAATATCAACAATAACCACAAATCCACTTCTCAATGCTTCCAAAGTCCCATTTATTAATGTGCTATTCGGGTCATGAAGATGCCGAACCACATTAAACATGTTGCTCTTTGCCGCACTTATTTCTGCTGTTGCTGCAGCTATTTGAGCACCTTGGTAACCCAGCAATCTTCCAACTTCTGCATCAGCTACTGCTAAACCATCTCTAGCAATCAAATCTACGAGTTGACGCCAATTTGAATCATTTAACGATTTGAGTTTTATTACATTTTGATTGTCTTGTCTTTCTGATGAAATTGCAATACCAATTACATCACGAGCAGGCAAATCCCTTATATCTAATTTTACTTCACCTGCTTTCCAACTTTGATAATATGGGTTAATTCCATTTCGATTAGTGAACACAATCAAGCGCTCTCTCAATTGAGGTACATCGCACAAACCTGGTCTATTGTTACTAATATTTGGCCAAAAATATTCTCCATCAGCATCAAAAATTAATACTCCAGCATTATGTCTATTTTGAGTTTGTGGACTACCATTAAGATAGAGTTCTGCTATCAAGTATTTTATCAAATTTGATTTTCCATAACCCGCTCTTGCGAAAACAACTGACCGCTTTGAAACAAGATTATTTATATTGAAAGTGACTTTCAATTTAGGATTAATATGCCGCATCACTGATTCAGGCGCTGATGTTTTGCCTGAATAAACAAACTCACCTAAGACATAATCGCCCAAATCTGTTGATCCGTCACTCAATTGACAAAGCTCAGTAAGAACACTATCACTTGGCAAGGCAACCTTTGCACCGAGATGAGGAAGTCGTCTCTGTGAAGGAACAAAAATTATTTTTTCAACCTCCTTTTCTTTACCTTCAATTAATTCTCTGACTTTGATATTTTTTACTGCACCTAGTAGTTTAATTTGAACCTTATATTTCAGTTTTTGTTTCTTCAAATCTTCTGGGACTTCTTGCTCTCGTTCTTGCATGGTGTTAATATAATCCTCACCCTCAGCTGAAGCCAATAAACCAGAAGGGACAAACTTAGTTATCCTTCCTAAAGATGCTTCCTCAGGTGTTCCAAGCTGAATTAGAAGGAACTGTCCAAGCTGTGGTCGGTCTTGCATTTCCGAATTATAAGGGGTTACAATCTCAGCTGCAAATTCAAATCCCTTTTCGCTGAAACCTTTAAAGGTTCCCATCAATTTTGCTTTTGAAAAAAGTTCAGGCATTTCTATATCTTATATTAGTTAAATTTTGTCCTAAGTATTTCATTCTCAAAATTTTCTCCTTCTCCTCTGGTGTTAGTTTTTGAGTAATGCCCTCAAATAATATATCTTGCAGAATATCTACTTCAAGACCATTTACTTTTGCAAAATCATGTGCCTTTTGAACACACATTGGAAAATCTGGAATTGGAAAACCAGGCTGTGCATCTTTTGTAAGTTGCCCTAAAATTTTATCAACTTCTGCAAGTTGCCATTCGGCTATATCTACTGGCCATACCGGATCAAATGGTCTATTCCCAAATTTTACTAGAAATAATTTGCCAATTGATTGATAGAGGTATGTACCATCTTCATCTGGTTCGCTTGTTTCAAGAGTGTCAAGCCAAGTTCTGTCAAAATTGTAGCATTTTGCCTCAATATCTTCAGGCACACGCACATAGCAAGGATAAGGCTTATGCAAGGTTTCTTCAAGTTCCAACGCAACAGATAAACGGCTAAGAACCGCACTTTGCTTAGCAACTCCCACCATTGAAACAGTAATATTTTTTTTCTTATGATCTTGATATGCCTCTCTTATTAATTGATCAAGTTTCGGAAACACTTTCCGTTTAAATGACTTCGTCCTTAACATTCCTTCTCTGACAATGATCGTGTCTGAACCCCAAACACGGTATTTCATCAAATCATAAAGAACTGCCCATTCAACAATATCTCTATAAATTCTAACCGCACCAGTGCTTTTCCCTGCTTCACCTAAACCTTTGAGTAAGTATGACAAGCCGACAACATTGGTATTTAAATCTTGACAAAGTTTCCTCAATGGCTCAACCAATAATGGGCTTGATGTTTCAACTCGATTATTTAGCTCAGATGCTTTTGAATTTGAAGCAATTGCATCTAATGCACATTGATTTCCTAGCGAGTCTACAACACGAACCAATTCAATAGTTGCAGGATTGAAATAAAGTCTGTTATCACCTCCATCTGAGGAAACGAATGAGACTGCATTTACAGAGTATGGTCTTATTGGCTTAACATCATTTTTTAATCTTCTTGCATATTCCCTGAACTCATGTATAACTGGCTCCTCATTTTTGTAGGCTTCAAAGACGCGATTCTTTAATTCTTCAAAATTATTCTCAGCTAATGCCATAGTATATGTTAAATTTCAAATGTACAAATAAATGATGAAAATATTGTAACATTTTATAGTTGTTAGATTTGAGATCATTACGTGGTACTTTTTTTACCATAAACCGTATTAAGTCATTTAAAACAGATTTAGTCTGCCAGAAACTTCCTCTGATTTCAACTTGGTTAAGGTAGGCGGCTATTTAATATAGTGCTATTATAGGGCAATTGAAAACCCTTCATTTATTCCTTATGAAGTAAACTGAACTATAATGCCGCATTATGTTAAATAGCTTCGGGTTGTTTTTAAGCTGGCACAAAGGAACTGCTTTTTTGCCAGGAAGGTTAATAGGTGGGAAGCAAAAAATGTGACAGCTAAAAACAACAGCTAGGATCGGGAAGGTGAGCGAAGGTTGTTTCAGAAGAAAGGAATAATGACAGGTGTGAGAATGAATTAAACCTTGTATCCTCTTCAAAATATAAAAGCGCATTTAGCAAACTTTAATCCTTGAGACAACGTAGTGTATAACCGACTGATTTATCGTAGTGATCCATGATACTCCCTAAATTAGAGAAAAGAATATATTGTCCGTAGGTAATGCTGAACTGATTGCTACTCCAAAAAGTACCATCATAACCACGATCTCCCAGCGAACCTCCTGCGTATAGACCACCAGAAGCATGGAGTTTTAATGCAGAATTCCAAGGCCCATTCCAGTTTGTCCAATTTCCACTAGCATCTACATTGGTCCATTCAGTAAAAGTTGGAATTCGCCAGCCACTACCAAGCAAAAGAGTGCATGGATCATTTTCACTTAACCAGTCATTATTCTCATTTATTGCAGTTATCCAGGTACTATTAGGCGTCCGGATTGTGCCATCATGTTTATATCCTTGCTTGCGGTTAAATTGCCAATACCATCCTGCTGAATTCTCAGTTGCATCATCTCGAGAGGTCGCTTGATGATCAGAACCAAGATTCTGCGTTATCCAACATTTGGAGTTTTCGCCAGGTATATTTGTTACGGTGCCATATGTAACTATTTTTGGGACTGGGGCAATAGCTCCATCAATATGATTAATCACAAATGATGAACCGCAAGGCATTGTTGTTTGAATCATTGTTGACGAAATTGAATGCCCACAGTTGTTATATGACCATGCATATCTTGTATAAATAGTTCCATAATTCAACCCAGTTTCAGTTATAGTAGTATTTGTAAATATATCATTAGCTGAAGCATAATCATTAATTGCATTCCATTTATATCCTGTTGCACCAGCAACTGGATTCCAGTTCCAAATAATTTGGTTAAAGAAAGAAACTTGTGTACCTGATGTGGGAGGATCTGGTGGAATAGGAGAAGTAGATTGAGTTAGAATTACTGGGGTTGAATATCCGCATACATTATAGGCCCAGACATATCTCACATAAGATGTGTTACAAGTTAGATTGGTTTCCATTTTTGAGGTACTTAAACCCATGTCAATAGCGGAATTATAGTCATTGATGTTATTCCATTTATATCCGATAGCATCAGAGACTGTATTCCAGTTCCAAACAATCTGAGTTGGCATTGGGATATGTGTTCCTGGAATTGGAGTTGTAATGAAAATGATAGATGTAGTTTGTGATAACATTTTTGCACTTGAAACCCCACATGGACTATATGTCCAAACGTATCTTGTGTAAGGAGTAAAACATGTGAGACCTTCTTCTGTCTTTGATGTATTTGTTCCCATATCGCTAGCAGAAGAGTAATCACTAGTTGTATTCCATTTATAACCTGTCGCGTTTACAACCTGATTCCAATTCCAAGTAATCTGAGTAGGAGTTGCTATATGTGTTCCTGCTGGAGGAGACAAGGGATTTAAGCAGTTGACATTTACAGTGTACCACGCTCCTGCCATAAACATTAAAAGTGATCCCATATTATTAGTTCCACAATCTGAACAATAAACTTGGAGTCCATTGGCTGGATTGGGAATATTGTTAACCTCTGCATGAGTCATTCGAGGTAGAAGAAATCCCTTATTTGAAGACTTAACATCCAGTATAGCTGAACTATCAGGTAAACTACCATCCCTATTGATAGCTACTTGAGCTGCAAGATGAATGTCAGTAAAAAATAATATTCCAATAAAAGCAGAAAAGAATAAACACTTTTTCATAGTCAAGAAATTAGAATATAATATTATCAAAGGTACCAAAATGCGTCCCATTTGATACTTCAAAGTTGAACAAATAATGAAAAAAGCCCACACTATTACTAGCATGGGCTAATCTTTTATACACTATTTAGTATGACATCAATACCAGGGTTGCTTACTAAAAGTAATATCATCACGATAAGTATAAGGATACGCCTGTGCTCCCCATCGATCAGAATTGAAATTTAGGTAATAACCGTTGAGTTCAGTGGCATTCTTTATTTGAATACTACACTTCTTAAAAGGATAAACACCGTTAACTGATGTACCATCTTTTATATCAGTGTAACACATGTAAGAATGAACACTAGCAGGAGTAGATATTTGAAGCTTACCTGCCTTAGGAATCCAGACTGTAAACTGCCTCTCGTAATCGTTACCATAACCCCATTTAGGTACATGAAACCAGAATGGATTACTAACAGAAGTGTGAAAACAATAACCATTACACATGTTAGTTAGATCGTGACCCAACTGCATTGTGAAAGTAAATCGAAAGTCTTCAACTGAGGAAGATTTGAGAACTAGTTGATTGCTTGTTTGAGTGGGCAAATCTGTTTGCTTTTCACAGCTGACTAAAAAAAGAAGGCTGCAAAAAAAAAGAATGTCTGATGTTTTCATGTCTGTATAAATAAAAATGATTATTTCTGACTTTGCCTAAGATGATTGAATAATAGAACACAAGTTGAATAGCTAACAAGATTTATTGAATATCATATTAGCATCAAAGTTAGTGAATTATGTTCAATTTGGTGACAGGTATTTCAATATAAAAGCCCATACTTTAACATGCATGGGCTCTCATTAATTGTATCTCAAATTATTCCATCATCAGAAAACGATCTATATCCATCAGGAACAATTATCAGATGATCCAGTATTGTCAACTCAAGTAATTTTCCAGCACTAATAAGCCTCTTAGTTAATTCAACATCAGCATCAGAAGGAACGGTTTGACCAGATGGATGGTTGTGAGCCAAAATAATACTCGTAGCATTTGCTTTTAATCCTGCTTGGAATACAATCTTAGGATCAACTACAGTACCTGTAATGCCACCAGATGAAACTAAATAGGCGCCAAGTACCCGATTAGATCGATCCAAATAGAGTGCGTAGAAGTACTCCTTATGCTCTAGTGAAGGGAATACTTCTCTGAATATAGCATCAGCATGTTCGGACTTAGTGATTTGTACTCGTTCTGATGCTTTTATCCTGGAAGAATAAGAAATTGCTATCTCAGCGAAGCTATTATTGAAAAGGGTTGATTTCATGGTATCTCAGTTTTGCATGTTGATAAATTGGTTACTTGGCTTACTATCCACCTTCTCTACGCCCCAAATCTCTCTTATCTCATCCATAGTATAGAGAATACCATTGTGTTTTCTGTAATTGCCACACTGCCAATACCAGGTAAATTTATCTGGAGAGAATCTGAATCCAGCAGCCTTTAATTCTTCTCTAACTGCTTTGGTATTTCCAGAAATCCAGAGCCATGAACCAATAATTTCAATCATCACTCCAGGTAAAGTAATGATCTCGTTAATCTTTTCTTTAATCTCTTCCGAGACTTTATTCTCGTACCACTTACGTCCATGTGTGAATTCTGTGTTACTATTTATGAGGATCTTACTGAGTAGTTCATACTCATGATTTATTTCCTGCATGTCAATAGTATCACCCCCTATATCGGGATGGTGTAATATTGCTAACTTTCGGTAGGTTGTTCTCAGTTCATCAAGTGTCTTGATGTTAAGGAACCATTTGTAAGTCATAGTTTCATTCCCCTGCCCCGGAGGTATTATTTTGGCATCTGGGCTCGCCTGGTTTAGATTTTCACCAGGTGTCAGGGGTGAGAATGAACCAGTTTCTTGCTCGTTCTTACACAGACCTCACCTTATTCTCGATATCAAGCTAATTTAATCTTGTGTAAAGCAATTCAGCTTCAGGTGTCAAATCGGGAAATTGAAAAGCTGTTGTTCCGAAGTAATCTCTTATTGGGTACATTTCAAAATCTATATGGTTTGCTCTAATAGGCTGGATTCGGAATACTTCTACAACCTTAGTAATGTTGTTCTGATACATTGCAACTTGTTCTGTTCGCTTAATTTGTATCATCATTCCTTCCATTCCTCTGAGCTAAATTTGTTTTTCTAGTCGTTTCATTTACATTTTATTATTTAAGTAGTTTTTGAATTGCTGTATGTGTACAGCCAAATAATTTTGCAATCTCAGTTTGAGACTTGCCACCTTTACGCAATATTTTAATAAAGTCAATCCAATCGCTTGGCTTTAATCTTGATGTAGCCTGAGTTAAATAAAGTGGTTTCTGGACATCTGTAATGGGTTTAAGAGATTTGAAAGAGAAACCAAGACCATCTTTTGGATGCAATCTAGTTCTTTCCAAAACAGGGACAGTATCAATCCATTTAGCTTCCTCTTTGGTTTTTGCCTGTCTCAGGAAGAATTCGTTAGTACTATCCTTCACACTATCCAGATAAAAGATTTCCGTAAAAAAGGAAGCAATGAATGCTGATCCATAATACGAGCTTTCACTTATCGCTATATCCTGTTCCCCTTTTCTGGTATGTCCAATAGCTAAAAAATTTGCTCCAGTATTCTATGTAATCCTACTCATACTATCTATTATTTTGTTTACTTCTGTTGGATTCAAAGAATCAGGCAAGATTTTAGTCAGGTTATCCAATATGATCAATTCAGGTTTATGTTTATCTATTTCTCCTTCAATTTTTGCCAATAGCTTACTGCCGAATATTGCATGCTTCGTAGTATCAACATGAGCAATAATTAGATTTTGAGTTAAAACCTTTTTAGAGTAATAGCTGAAAATTTGTTTATGTCTCTGAAATAATCTTTGATCATCCATCTCAAAGTCAAAGTATAAAACCTTCATTGGGCCACATTCATTTTTGAAACATTGTGCAGCTTCAAATGAATTCCCGGTTGCTGCATTAACTGCTATCTGAAAGGCTAAGATTGATTTCCCATAGTTTGTATGTGAAAAGAACAATGTATTCGTGCCTTGATAGAGGAAATCTCCAAATATCTTTTTTCTTGGAGGCATACTTTTGCCTTCCTAGAATGCATCTTTTACTGTCTGAATCTTAAAATAATCGTTTGTTGTTTGACTTGAAGTTGTTGTCATTTTTAATAATTGTATTGATTTGTAATTTCTGAATCTGACTATATGTTGATGTATCTATTTGTTAACGGCATTTACTAGAATCTTAAGTTCACCTGGGTCAATGAAACTGAAAATCATCCTATATGTTTTAGTGATTATAATTGGTATCTGGAAATTTGATAATGATTTCAGCACTCCTATCATCACTAATATAGTATAAAAATATTTAAATATGATGTCAATAGAAAAATAAATGAAAATATCTTATCGATACTTTTCAGAGGTTGCAATTTATTTGATGCTTATCTTTGTATTATATTGATATATAATATATTAATAAATTATCAGGTTGCAGAAAAGTTGCAAAAATATGAACTCGAAGAACATTTCTCTGCAACTTATTTGCAACCAAACATGCAACTTCATATTAGTTAATATGCTCTTTAATAAGCACTTATCATAAAATGAGTTATTTCCTGGCTGCAACCTCTCAGAAACCTCGTTAATTATAGATTAAACTTAAGATATCAGCCTTATTATTCGATTTTTTCGTAAAGCAAATCTTGTAACAAATTGTTACTCTTTTTTCTTGACTATTTCTTCCATTACTAATATAGTATTTATCTCGTTAACAGTAAATGTCATTTCTGACATCTAAATTAAAGTTTTCGTAAACGAAGCTTGTAATAATGTCTGATGCCCTCGTAAAAATGTGACAATTTGACACTTTATTTATTGTGGTATAATATTTGACAATCAAATTTTAGTTCTTTGACTTACTGAAGTTAGTTAAATCCGATATTCGTTTCATAATCTACATTCGTTACTGGGAAAGGCTTGGACTTTCCAAATAAAAAAAACTAATATATTTTATGCAAATGTTTAATTCAATTGGAATCACAACTGTTTTTACACTCGTTGAATATTGGGACATCATTAATCAATCCCTTAGTAATTCGAAAAATCAAGACGAACAAGAAGCTTGGCTTATTAGTCACCTTCAAAATTTAGAAAAACCCGATACTTGGTATCTTCAAAATGCAGAGGAACCACAAATTGTTGATTTTTTTATAATTACTCATAAATTAATTGAACATTTATTTAATTCTCCAAATTGGGAATATAAATGTTCTAAATTAAATTTAAGTGATGATGGTTCAGAGTATTTCGCTTGCTGGATTATTTCAAAAGGTGAACAATACTATGAAAGCATATTGTTTCATCCAGATTGGATTGTAGATGGAGAACCAAATTTTGAACGCTTCTCATATATTCCGTATGAAGCTCTAAAAAGAAAAAACGGAAAAGACATTTATGAATTGCTAGGATAATATCTAGCATAATATAACTTCAGTACATCATTGAACTACGAGAGGTTATCAGAAATGGTAGCCTCTTTTTTTCGTTTGGTTCCGCACATGCTCAGCTAGCGGTTTTACAAATCATTGTAAGCTGATCAATTGCATATTCTCTTTGACACACCTATGTATGCAAACTATATGCAAATAAAAAAAGAGTTACAGTTTTAAAGCTGTAACTCTCTGTTAATCAGTCTCCCCGACAGGATTCGAACCTGTGACCCATTGATTAAGAGTCAATTGCTCTACCAGCTGAGCTACGGAGAGATTTGGGAGTGCAAAAATAGTAAAAGATTCGAAATCAGAATAATTTATAAGAGAAATTCTTGGTATTAATCTGTAATCATCTGTGTCATTCGTGTGCTATGCTCGGAGAATGGAACGCGGATGACGCTGAAAGAACGGATGAACGCTGACAGGCTTACCTGGGCAGAAGAAGAGCAGCTTATTTATCCAGAACGAATCTAATAGATTCGACTGATTTGATTGCCCGGTCAGAAAAGAAATCAGCAGAAGGATAAATCTTGAAGGCGCCACCATCTTCATTTGCAGGGGTAGAAATTACAAGAAATTCTGCCTGGTCATTCCGATTCATGATCTCACTGAAGGTATAAGCGGCATGGTATCCATCCTTACCGGCAATGATGATCAACCCTTTTTGCAGGTTTTCTACCGACAGTTTCACGAAGTCTTTAAGCATTTCCTTTAGTAAAACGCCTTCAAAAGGAGTAGTTCCATGAATTCCTGTACCCCTTCCATAGAAAACGGAGGGATAGGTATAATTGATCATCTGACCCGGAACCTTTGATACTTCCTGCACTTTCTTATCCTGGTTCATTATGGAAAAACTCTCTGCAACCATTGGTTTCATCCCTTTATTGATAACAAAATCCCCGGTATAGGAATGAATCGTGATCTTGGTGGGGTTGCTGATATTCCGATGAGTAAGCAAGTCGGATGCAACCACAAGCCTTGATTCGGTGGGCAATGGCCAGAGGTCCTTGGTTTTGGATGGAACTATGCGGGCTACCTGGGTCGCAAGCAGGATTTCATGACGATGGATCGGGTAATAGATCTCCCCCCAGCTAAATACGACCTTTTCATTCTTTTCGTTCTCAATTTCAACATACAGGTCAATGATCGGGGGAAAATGAGTTTCATTCTTTTTCTTCAGGACTATCCTGTCCAGGATATCATATAAGGAATACCCGTCATACCGATAGGCCCCGACAAAATGGTCCTTCTCCCCTTCGAGCAATGTTTCCTTTACTATCACTGAATGCATCGGCAATGCCGACAAATCAATATTCCCGGGATTTGCTACCTCACCGGAAACAGTTAGTGATTGTAAGGACAATTTTACTGTTTCAGCATCATCATAAAAATCGTTTGTCTGGGCCAACCCAGCCATACCGGATAAGCCGGCGAGAAGAACTGTAATTCCTAGAAATTTCCTCATTTCCATATCATTTAAAAGTTAACTGCTATTTCAGCTGTAATAAACCTGCCCGGGCAAACTGCATCCTTGCTGTCGTAATATTTCTTATCCAGTAAATTCTGGCAGTTTACCGAGAATTTATAGTGTTTATTAAACCCGATCCAATACTTCAGATCCACCGTTGCATATCCTTCATACTGGGTTGAAAGCAATATTTCATCCTTGCTGTTCTGATCGTTGATATACATGGGCCCGTTATAATGAGCCGAAATCCCGACATTCCCGTATAAGCTGCTGAAACTGGCCCCGATTGTGAAAATATGCTCAGGTACATCCGTTAAAAACTTCCCCGAGAGATCGATTGTATCATTCAATGCAATTTTCCTGTAGTCGAGGATCTCGGAATGTGTATTGGAATAGTTGGCATAGGTGAGAAGTTCAGGCATGATTTCATATTTCAGTTCTGCCTCCCCCCCGTAAATCCCAACCTTGCTGATATTGGCCCGGATGAATATCGGCCTGTCGCCGAAGCCCATATCAATGGTTTGACCGTTGCTTACATAGTACTGGAAATCCTTCCCCCTTGAATAAAAAAGGGAAAGGTTGAAAAATACTTTTTCTGCAGGTTTCAGGTCCACACCTGTTTCATAATTATCAAGGTATTCAGGCTTCAGGGCAGGATTGGCAATCTTAAAACCACCCTTTATCCTTCCTGAGCGACAGAGGTCATCGAGCACCGAAGGCCTGAAACCCCGTGAATACATAACGTATACCCGGGCATCATCCGTCCATTTGTACTGTGCTGAAATTCTCGGGCTCAGTGCATTCCAGTGCTGCACCGGCATATCGGGCACCTGGTATCCATTCATAAATGCCGTTTCCATGGTAGGGCCTTCAATGCGGAAAGAACCATCATAGAACTTAGCCCTGTCAAAGCGCAGGCCAGCAATCAACCGTATCCTGCTGCCTACTGAAATCTCATCCTGGAGGAAGAGGGCATACGAATTCATACTGCCCTGGTTATAAACAATATCCGTGGAAGTGTAATACTTATCATATGCATCCACACTTCCAATCTTAAAATCGAATCCGCCCGTAATAAGTTGCTGTTTGCCAAGTTTCCCGGAAAGAGACGTCACCCATCCCATGTCACGCCTGACAGATAACACATCATACCAGGTATAATCATCCTTCATATATTCATTCACCTTCTTGTAGTTTTCGTTCAACAGGAAGAGCGCTGAATTGATATTGATACCTCTTACGACACCTTTATAATTGAAAGTCAGGCCATATGAATCATGATCGGTAACATTTCCATCCGGCTGAAATTCCTTTTCACCTGTACCCCGGTGGTCGTTATAATAATTAAGGTTCGCGGTTATCGAATGATTGCTTCCTAGTAATATCCCAGTTTTCACACTAGCCCCAGCTTCCTTCATGTTCGATTTGATAATGTAAGGATTTGATTTCCTGTCGGCCTCTGACTGGGTAACATATCCATCACTTTGCTTGCAGAAAGCATTGGCGAGCCAAAAGAATGATTTATCCGAATTACTGAACTTTTTTGTCCCCACTAAATTCAGTTTTCCTCCCATTGTTTTAAAGGAACCTCCTTCGATGGATGCTCTCAGGAACAATTTCTCCGATGGTGCCTGGGTGATGATGTTTATCACTCCTCCCATGGCATTCCCTCCATACATGGCAGAACCGGCCCCTTTTATAATTTCTACCTTCCTTACTGAATTGATATCCACCAGGTTCCAGTCCACGGTACCTCCGTCCGACTTATTTAGCGGGATGCCATCCAGTAATACCAGTACCCGGCCCTGTTCCTTACCACTGAGTCCGCGCATAGTCACGATAGCTTTCGTGCTGAAAATCCCGAAAGGCCTGCTGTAATTAATCCCCGGTGCAAGTTTAAGCACATCATCAATGTTTTGCATTGGAGTGCTTTGCAGCATGCGGGAAGAGATCATATTGACACGGACAGGTGTATTCAGTATTTTATTGTCCGTCCGTGTTGCTGTGACTACCAGTTCATTCATCCGGTAAGAGCCGGATTTCAGCATGAACCTATGAAGCTGGCTATTCAGTTGATTGACCAGCAAGCGCATCTCCAGGTTATCATACCCCAGGAAACTGATTTTCAGTATGACAGAGTCATTAGGAAGGGAACAGATTTGAAATTTACCCATCTTATCAGAAACGGCACCTCCGTAATTCATGATAAGGATACTTGCTCCAGCTAAAGGCTGGGCAGTGGAAGCATCAAGTACCTGCCCGTGAAGGCAGATTTGCGCTGAGCCCTTGAATTCGCTGCCTAAAAAGCAAGCAAGCAAAGCAACAAACAGTGGTATACGATTAACTCTACCCATATTGAACTATATTTCCTGCCTATTTCTGTATTTTAACAGCAACTTCAATGCTGCCTATATCTGATTCATCTGCCCTGAGCACCTTGATCAATCCGTATTTCCCGGCCTCAGTCTTGAAAGGCACAATTTTCCCCGTGTAGCAATACTTGCAGTTACCACTGACTTTATCAGGTTTGTAAGCAGTAACCAGGAGGCTATCATTTGCTGCTGCATCAAAAAAATCCGGTGAGATGAGATTATTGTCAGTAGACTTATAGTCATACAAAGTGGTCAGTTTTACAGGCCAGGAATTCAGAGAAGGATAAAAACCGACAGCTGCTGTATATCCCGGGCAGGTAAGGGAAGGAGAATTCAACCCTGAAGTAACATAATAATAACCAAGAATGTCAACATCTCCTTCATGCCCTGCAATTGAATTGTCATCATAAGCCACGCCCATATCCACGTCCAGGTAATGATTTAATGATGTATTGTTCTGAAATCCAAGAATAATGGAAGGATAATAATTGATTTCTCCATAGGCTGAGCCTGAACCCCTGTTAATAATCAGCGATTCCGAAGCAATCATCCGGTCGGCATTCATCACGGTCACCTTCCAGGTTTCAGTTGCCGCAGTATCTTTCGAAAACACAAAATCAGCGTCATACCCTTCCCTTCCCGCGTAGATTCCCCGGTCCAGCTGGATAAGGGTATCGGAGGCGGTAATCCTTTCAATGCGCAGGTAGGTAAGTGCAGAACCTGAACCTGAAGCGAGCATCCCGATCCTGATTTGTCCCCCCACGG
>Ga0079306_1000670_pt1 | contig 28904 bp, 22 predicted proteins | sample Methanotroph_Enr_FD_79181 | JGI IMG/M metagenome (GOLD analysis project Ga0079306, IMG submission 79181) | Enriched soil microbial communities from Old Woman Creek wetland in Ohio, USA - Methanotroph_Enrichment_5 | ecosystem: Environmental > Terrestrial > Soil > Wetlands | place: USA: Ohio...
CCTTCGTCGCGGCTATACCCCGGGGGTCACACCCGTTCCCATCCCGAACACGGCAGTTAAGACCCGGAGGGCCGATGATACTGCTCCTCACAGGAGTGGAAAAGTAGGTCGCTGCGACGTTAATTCACAATCGGGCCATCCATTCGTCTTGGATGGCCCGATTTGCTATCTGCTGATACGCTTGAATCCTTTTCCTGAGGAGCCCATGTCCATCCAGGTTCGCCTTCCCGACGATTCCCTCCGGCCCCTGGCTGAGGGCGCCACCGGGACCGACCTGGCGGCGGGCATCGGGGCGCGCCTGCTCGACGCAGCGTTGGCCATCCGCCAGGATGGTCGGTTGAGTGACCTGAAATCTCCACTTATGGATGGAGCCCGGGTCGAAATCATCACCAGCAGGGATCCGGAGAGCCTGGAGCTGATCCGGCACTCCACCGCCCACCTCCTGGCCCATGCGGTCAAGCGACTCCATCCCGAGGCGCGGGTGGGCATCGGGCCCGTCATCGAAGATGGGTTCTACTACGATTTCTGGGTCGATAAGCCCTTCACGCCCGAAGACCTGCCGGCCATCGAGGCGGAGATGCGGAAGATCGCCGGCGAGGCGGTCGAGGTGGTCCGGGAGGATCTCGGCCGGGATGCAGCCGTGGCACGCTTCCAGGCCATGGGTGAGCCCCTCAAGGTCGAGATCGTGTCGGGGATCCCCTCCGGGGACATCATCAGCGGGTACAGGCAGGGGGACTTCTACGATCTCTGCCGCGGACCCCACGTTCCGAACACCTCCAAGCTGAAGGCCTTCAAGCTGCTCACCACGGCGGGGGCCTACTGGAAGGGCGATGAGCGGAACCAGATGCTCAGCCGCATCTACGGCACCGCCTTCCATACCCAGAAGGAACTGGACGAGCACCTGAAGCGGCTGGAAGAAGCCAAGGCGCGGGATCACCGGAAGCTGGGCAAGGAACTGGGCCTCTACTCGTTTCATCCCGAGGCGCCGGCATCCCCTTTCTTCCACCCGAAGGGGACCCAGGTCTACAACGAACTGGTCGCCTACATCCGGGAGCTCTATTTCAAGTACGGGTATAGCGAGGTCATCACCCCGCAGATCCTCGATGTGGCCCTCTGGAAGACCAGCGGCCACTACGAGAACTACGCCGAGAACATGTACTTCACCACAGCCGAGGAGCGGGAGTACGCGGTGAAGCCCATGAACTGCCCGGGCCACTGCCTCATGTTCGGCAGCCAGAAGCACAGCTACCGCGACCTGCCGATCCGGTACGCCGACTTCGGCCGGCTGCACCGCTACGAGCGGAGCGGCGTCACCCACGGACTGACCCGGGTGCGCACCTTCTGTCAGGACGACGCCCACATCTACTGCACCCCCGAACAGATCAAGACCGAGATGGCCGAGTTCCTGTCCCTCCTCAAGGAGGTCTACGACACCTTCGGCTTCGAGGGGATGCGCGTGGCCTTGAGCACCCGGCCCGAGAAGCGGTTGGGATCAGACGAGATCTGGGACGCCGCCGAGGGGGCCCTCGGCGAGGCCCTGGACGAGGCAGGCATGGCGTACACGCTGAATCCGGGCGAAGGGGCCTTCTATGGTCCGAAGATCGAGTTCCAGATCCTGGACGCGCTCAAGCGACCCTGGCAGCTGGGTACGCTCCAGGTGGACTACATGCTCCCGGAGCGCTTCGAGCTGGCCTACACGAAGGCGGATGGGACTGAGGGGCGGCCCATCATGCTCCATCGCGCCATCCTGGGCAGCCTGGAGCGGTTCATGGGCATCCTGGTCGAACACACCGCCGGGGCCTTCCCCGCCTGGCTGGCGCCCGTCCAGGTGGCCGTCCTGCCCATCACGGACCGGGCCCATGGCTTCGCGACCGAGGCGGCGGCCCGGGCGAAGGCCCTGGGCCTCCGGGCGGACCTGGATCTCCGGAACGAGAGCCTCAAGGCCAAGATCCGCGATGCCCAGCTGGCCAAGGTGCCCTACATGCTGGTGATCGGGGATCGGGAAGCCGAGGCGGGCACGGTGTCCGTGCGGCACCGCCACCAGGGCGATCTGGGCGTCCAACCTCTGGAGGGTTTCCTGGGCGGGCTGGTGGCCGAGGTCCGGGAGCGTCGCCGGTGATCCCGGATTCTTGACTTGGCGTTGGCCGAACCAAGTGATAGACTCTTTGTCCTTGTGTAAATAAGGGAGGAACCATTCGTCCTAACGAGACCCGCATCAACGACGGCATTCGGGCTGCAGAAGTCCGCGTCATCGCAGAGGATGGCGAGCAGCTTGGCGTGATGCCACCGCATCAGGCCATCCGCATTGCCGAGGAGCGCGGCCTCGACTTGGTGGAGGTCGCTGGAAACGCCAACCCACCCGTCTGCCGGATCATGGACTACGGGAAGTACAAGTTCATGGAAGCCAAACGGGAGCATGCAGCCCGCGCCAAGCAGAAGAACATCGTGGTCAAGGAAGTGAAGTTCCGCCCCAAGACCGACGACCACGATTTCGATTTCAAGGTGAAGCACATCCTCCGGTTCCTGGAGGAGGAAGACAAAGTCAAGGTGGTCGTCATGTTCCGGGGCCGCGAGGTGGTCCATCGCGACATCGGCTACCGGATCATCGAGGAGGTCATCCAGCGGGTCGGCGACAAGGCCATCGTCGAGAAGCCGGCTGGAATCGACGGGCGTGACATGCACGCCATCCTTGCGCCCCGGATCATCGAGGCCCCCAAGCCCCCGAAGAAACCGAAACCCGCCAAGCCCGAAACACCCGAAACCGAAGCCCAGATCCAGTGAGGAAGCCATGAGCTACAAGATCAAGACCCACAAGGGCGCCCAGAAGCGCTTCAAGAAGACGGCCGGCGGCAAGTTCAAGCGCGGCTGCTCCCACCAGCGCCACATCCTCACGAAGAAGACCGCCAAGCGGAAGCGCCAGCTCGACATGGGCGGCATGGTGGCCAAGGCCGACCAGAAGGCCGTGGCTGCGATGCTTCCCTATGCCTGAAGCAGGGCGGGATTCCCTGCGGGAATCCCGTTAACGCGCTGGCGGAGCCAGCGCGGTCTTTTCTTCCCACGCCCCCGGTCCTAGAATCAGGGGTTCAACCCGGTGGCTGACGCCACCCCCGATGAGGCCTTCAAAGCCCGCCGATACCCGGTCCGGCTGCCTCGAGGAAAGGAAGCACCATGACTCGCGTCAAACGTGGTTTCAAACGCGCCCAGCGCCGCAAGCGCATGATGAAGTTCGCCAAGGGCTTCTACGGCGCCAAGTCCCGGCTCTACCGCTCCGCCAAGGAAGCCGTCGAGAAGGCCCTCGGCTACGGCTACCGCGACCGCAAGGTGAAGAAGCGCGACTTCCGCCGCCTGTGGATCGTCCGCATCAGCGCCGCCGCCGTGCAGAACGGGCTGTCCTACAGCAAGTTCATGGGTGGCCTCAAGAAGGCCCAGGTGGACCTGGACCGCAAGATGCTGGCCGACCTCGCGGTCCGCAACCCGGAGGCGTTTAGCAAGCTCGTGGCCGTGGCCAAGGGCTGATCGCGAAGGCACGACATCGCAGACACCCGAAAGGCCGCGCGAGCGGCCTTTCTCTGTATCGAGGCTCGCCATGGACCACCTGCTGCCGCCGGAGATCGCCGAGGCGGACCGCGCCTTTCCGGAGGCCCTCGCCGCCTGCGGGGACCTGGATGCGCTCCTGCGCCTGAAGGGGACCTACATCGGCCGCGAGGCCAGCCATGTCGCGGGCCTCATGGAGCTGCTGAAGGCCGCGCCCAAGGAGCAGAAACGGGACCTCGGGGCGGCGATCAACGCCCTGAAGAACCGCTGGGAGGAGGCCCTCAAGGCCCGCCAGGGAGATCTAGAGGCCGCGAAGAAGCCTGCCGGCGCCGCGGCCTGGGACGCCACCCTCCCGCCGCCGCTCCCGGCGCGCGGGGCGCTCCATCCCCTGAACCGCCTCATGGACCGGCTGGTGGACGTCTTCCGCCCCCTGGGGTTCCATGTGGAAGAGGGCCCGGAGGTGGAGACCGAGGAGCACAACTTCGACGGCCTCAACATCCCCGCGGACCACCCGGCCCGCGGCAGCGCCGACACCTTCTACCTGGCCGCCCATCCGGGCCAGCTGCTCCGCACCCACACCAGCCCCGTGCAGGTGCGCACGCTCAAGCACCTGGCGCCCCGCATCCGCGAGACGGGCGGGATCCGCTTCCTGGCGCCGGGACGGGTCTACCGCAAGGACGAGATCGATCCCACCCACAGCCCCATGTTCCATCAGGTGGAGGGCATGCTCGTGGGCCACGGCATCGGCATGCAGCACCTGAAGGGCACCCTGGAGTACGCCCTGCGGGCCCTCTTCGGGCCCACGGCGGAGATCCGCCTCCGGCCCTCCTACTTCCCCTTCGTGGAGCCCGGCTGCGAAGTGGACGTGAGCTGCCCCCTCTGCGGCGCGAAGGGCTGCCGAGTCTGCAAGGGCTCGGGCTGGGTAGAGATCCTGGGCGCCGGTCTGATCCATCCGAACGTGCTCGAGTTCGCGGGCATCGACTCGAAGGTGTGGTCGGGCTGGGCCTTCGGCATGGGCGTGGAGCGCATGGCCATGATGCTGAGCCAGACGCCGGACCTGCGGCTGTTCTTCGAGAACGACCAGCGGTTCCTCGAGGCCATGGGAGGGCTGGACTGATGTGGATCGAACGCGAAGCGCTGGCCGCGGAACTCCCCGCCGCCGCCACCCTGGCCACCCGCCAGCTGGCGGAGACCCTGGCCTCCCTGGGCTTCCCCGTGGACGCCGTCGAGCACCGCCCGGGAACCGAGGTGCTGGACGTGGACATCACGGCCAATCGAGGGGACGCCATGTCCCACCGGGGCCTGGCCCGGGACCTGTCGGCCCGCCTCCAGCAGCCCCTGGCGCCCCTCGCGCCGCCCGCCGCGGCCGAGGGTGAGCCCCGGATCCCGGTCTGCCTCCCGGCCGCGGCCTGCCCCCTCTACGCCACCGCGCTGCTCACCCTCGGCGAGGGGCGGACCCCGGAGGCGGTCCAGGCCTTCCTCCTGGCCCTGGGGTCCACCCCCAAGCTGCTGCCGGCCGTGGACGCCTCCAACGAGCTGCTCCACCGCTACGGCCACCCCACCCACGCCTTCGACGCGGACCGCATCCAGGGCGCCGTGAGCGTGCGGATGGCCCGCTCCGGCGAGACCCTCGTCACCCTCGACGGCGTGACGCGGAAGCTCACCCTGGAGGACCTGATCATCGCGGATGAAGCAGGTCCCATCGCCCTGGCGGGCGTCATGGGGGGCGACGGCACCAAGGTCACCGAGGCCACCCGCCGCGTGCTCCTGGAGAGTGCCTGGTTCGAGCCCCGCGTGGTCCGGGCCGCCGCCCATCGCCACGGGCTCCACACGGACGCCTCCCAGCGCTTCGGCCGGGGGGCCGATCCCGCCCTGGCGACGGTGGCGCGGGACCTCCTCGTCCAGCGGCTCCAGGACTGGGCCGGAGCCACCCTGGAGGGGGCCTGGACCGCGGGGAAGCTGCCCGCGCCGCCGCCCTCCGTGGATCTCCCCAAGGACCTGCTCACGCGCGTGGCCGGGGAGCCGCTCCTCCTGGCCGAGGCGGCCAAGGCCCTGAAGGCCCTGGGCTGCGGGGTGGTGGCCGAGCCGGGCCACCTGCGGGTGCAGCCCCCCACCTGGCGCCATGACCTGGCCCTGCCGGAGGACCTGGCCGAGGAGGTGCTCCGCCTCCGCGGCTACGAGCACATCCCATCCGTGCTGCCGCCCCTGGAGGGGCCACCGCGGCCCCTGTCCCCGGACTACCTCCACCGCCAGGCCCTTGCCAGGCGCCTGGCCCACCTGGGTTTCCACCAGACCGTGACCTACGGCTTCGTGAGCCCGGAGATGGATCAGGCATTCCCCGACGGCCCTCGTCCCGTTGGTGCAAGAGTAGCTGACGAACCGGGGCATCGTACTCTTTTGAACCCGCTTGGACGGGAGTATTCACTCCTGCGCCGGTCGTTGGTGCCGTCGCTAGTGGAGGTGGCGAAGCGGAATCTTCAGCAGGGCCAGAGGGACGTCCGCCTCTTCGAGATCGCACCGGTTTATTGGGGCCTGCCCAGCGGCCCCCTGGAGAACTGGGATTGGTCTGTGGCCCTGCTCTGGGCTGGTGAAAGGTGGGATGGCGATCCCGAATCCAAAGCCGGTCCCGCCACATTGAAACATCTGCTGGGCATCTTAAAGGACTCGATGAATCCCATGGATGCTGGGATTTCGGTGTATCCAATTCAAGACGGAATGGTGGTGGCAGAGTATTTCCTCAAACATTTTCGGGCCCCTGATGCCCGCATTATTCCTACCTACACTTCGCACAGCCGCTTCCCGGCTGTGGAACGGGACCTCTCGCTCGTGGTGGACCGGAACCTCCCCTGGCAGGCCATGGCGGAGGCGGTCCGGGCGGTCCTGAAGGATTCGGCCCTCGCGGACCTGACCTGCGCCGACCTCTACCAGGGGAAGGGCCTGGAACCGGGCACCAAGGCCTGGCTGCTCCGCCTCACCTTCCAGGCCATGGACCGCACCCTCGTGGGCGCGGAGGTGGACGGCTGGGTGGCCCGGGCCCTGGCGGCGGCGGAATCGCTCGGGGCCCGGCTCCGGGCGTAGAATGGGCCCCAGCCGAGGCCATCCATGGAACTGTTGAAGCAACTCGAGTCGAGGGTCCAGGCCCTGGTGCAGCAGCGCAACCAGCTGAAGGAAGAGCTGGATGCGTTGAAGGCCGCCGGGGACCAGGAGCTGCAATCCCTCCGGGCCCGGCTGGAGGAGGCCCAGGCGGAGCGGACCACCCTCCAGAAGGAGCGGGAGGCGGTGAAGGAGCAGGTCGCGACCATCCTCCGGTCCCTGGAGGCCCTGGGATGAAGCCTCCCCGGCCCCTCCCGGGCACGCGCCCGGTGCCCGTCGAGGTGCTGGGCCGGGCCCTGCAGATCCACACGGACCGCCCGGAACTGACCGCGGCGGCCAAACGGATCCTGGAGGAGACCTTCCAGGCCATGGAGGCCGAATGCCGGGTAAGATGGGGCAGCGTCCCGGAGGGCCTGGACACTCCGTCCTGGTATCTCCTGGGTGCCCTGAACCTGGCGCACCGAGTGGCGCGCCTCGAACAGGAAGCCAACCAGCACACGCACGACCTGGAACAGACCCTTTCAAAGCTCCTGCACGATGTTCCGGACGCTTCTTCCGCCCCCGTCCCACTCCTTGACGAGGACGGAGCCTGATTTCCCTGCGAGGCCCGTGATTATGGCCAAGCGCTTGTTCCGTAAGTCGATATGGGAAACCTTCCCCCTGGCCTGTGCGTTCCGCGCGTCGGCGCGCCTTAGCCCGGGAACCTGGTTGCCCCCCTACCAGATAGGGAACTCGGCAAGCCTCCACGACTGAGCGGGGATTTTGACATCACGTGCTGGTGGCTCCTGGACCTTCCTTCCCGGAGTCGCCCATGAATCTGATCAGCTGGATATTCCTCTTCCTGGCCCTGGCGGCCGGGGCCGTGGCGTACCTCATGTCCCTGCGGGCCCAGAAGGCCGCGGTGGAGAGTTCGCAGGCGCAGGCCCGGGCCGAGCAGGAGGTGAAGGCCGAGCGCGAGCGGCTCCTGGCCGAGGGCGCCCGGGAGGCCCAGCGTCTCCGGGACCGGGGCGAGCAGGAGGCGGAGGCCTTCCGGAAGGAGGCCGAGCTGAAGGCCAAGGAACAGGCCCTCCAGGCCCGGCAGGAGGCGGAGAAGCTGCTGTCCGAGCGCCAGGCCAACCTGGAGAAGCAGGAGCAGCGGCTCCACACGAAGGAAGCGGGTCTCCAGACCAAGGAGGAGGGCCTCGACAAGAAGCTGCAGCAGGTGGATCAGAAGACCAAGGACCTGGAGACCCTCACCGAGAAGCGCAAGGCCGACCTGGAGAAGCTGGAGGCCCAGCAGGCCGAGGCGAAGCAGCTCGTGGAGGCCCAGGCCCGGCGCCTGGAGGAGGTCGCCGGCCTCACGCGGGAGGACGCCAAGAAGGAGCTGACCGCCCAGCTGGAGTACGCCGCCAAGATGGATGCCGCCAAGCTGGTGCGGCGCATCGAGGAGGAGGCCCAGGAGGAGGCCATGAAGAAGGCCCGCTGGACCATCGGCGCCGCCATCCAGCGGGTGGCCTCGGATGTGGTGGCCGAGCAGGCCGTCAGTTCCGTCCAGCTCCCCAGCGACGATCTGAAGGGCCGCATCATCGGCCGGGAAGGCCGCAACATCCGGGCCATCGAGAAGGCCACGGGCTGCGATCTCATCGTGGATGACACGCCGGAGAGCATCGTGGTCTCCAGCTTCGATCCCATCCGCCGCGAGGTGGCCCGCCAGGCCATCCTCAAGCTGCTGGCCGATGGCCGCATCCACCCCGCCCGCATCGAGGAGGTGGTGGAGAAGGTCAAGGTGGACATGGACCAGCACCTGAAGGAGATCGGCGAGGCCGCCTGCATCGAGCTCGGCTTCCCGGACGTCCACCCCAAGCTGCACAAGCTGGTGGGTCGCCTGAACTACCGGACCTCGTACGGCCAGAACGTCCTGGAGCACACCAAGGAGGTGGCCCGCATCGCCGAGTACATGGCCGGCGAGATGGGGGCGAACGCCAAGCTGGCCCGCCGCGCCGGCCTCTTCCATGACATCGGCAAGGCCATCGACCGCGAGGTGGAGGGCACCCACATCGAGATCGGCATGCAGTTGATGCAGCGCTATGGGGAGAAGGAGGAGGTCATCCACGCCATGAGCTGCCACCACGGGGATTTCGAGCCCCGCACGGTGGAGGCCATGCTCATCACCGCCGCCGACGCCCTCAGCGCGGCCCGACCCGGGGCCCGCCGCGAGATGCTGGAGACCTACGTCAAGCGCCTGGAGAAGCTGGAGGAGATCGCCAACAGCTACAAGGGCGTGCAGAAGAGCTTCGCCATGCAGGCCGGCCGCGAGATCCGGATCCTGGTGGACGCCGGCGCCGTGAACGACGACCAGGCCTACTGGATCGCGAAGGACGTCTCCCGGCGCATCGAAAGCGAGATGCAGTACCCCGGGCAGATCAAGGTGACGGTCATGCGCGAGTTGCGGGCGGTGGAGATCGCCCGCTGAGACGGCCTCTGATAGAGTTCCCAACAGGAGCCCCGGAACCGCTTTGGATGCGCCTGTACCGAACCCAGCCTCGCCCCGGCCGCCCTTGAACGGGGAGGCGGAGGCGGTTGCCCGGATCGCTCCGGACGACCGCCTCCGGCAGCGGCACCTGGCCGAGGGGATCTACGCCCTGAGCCTGGTCCGGAAGCCGGAGGAGGCATACCAGGTGCTGATGGCCCACGCCGCGACCATCCTGCCCACGCCCCACTGGTGCATCGGGCGGGTCCTCGAGCGGGAGGACGGCGCACGGGTCGAGATCGCGGGATGGACCCCCAGCCTCTGGTCCCGGTTCGGGGAGGTCATCCGGGGGCTCAGCATCCCCGTCTCGGACGGGGCCTTCGCGCGGGAGGTGTACGGCTACCGGCAGACGAGCTTCGTGGCCGATGCCGGCGTGGAACCGGGGCGCGTCGATCCGCGCCTGGTCGCGACCTTCGGCATCCGGAGCCTGCTGGGCCTGCCGCTGGTGTTCGAGGGGCAGGTCGGCGGCGTGCTCTATGCGGTGGCCCTGCAGGACGAGACGCCGCTCTCCCCCTCCGAGGACCAGTTCTCCATTCTCCAGAGTCTGACCCGCATCGCGGCCCTGGCCCTGGAACGCCTGCGGGCCCAGGCGGCCCTGGAGGAATCCGCCTGCCTGGCCCAGGATCTGGCCCAGGGCGTCCGGGATCTGGCCGAGGCCCATGACGAGGCGACCCTCGTGGCGGCCCTGTTCCACTGGGCCGGACGCCTGGCCCCGTTGCCGAACTGGTGGCTGAACCGGTTCGATCCCCTGTCGCGGACGAGCGCCACCAGCCACTGGACGCCCGGGCTGGAGGCCTTCGGCAGCCCCGAGGCCATCCGCAGTCCCGTCCACGTGGACAGCTCCTCCCTCATGGAGGCCCTGCACTTCGGCCAGCAGTCCCTCTACATTCCGGCGTGCGAGGGGCATTCCGAAATCCCGGACCTCGCCGCCTGGCCCTACCGCACCCTGCTGGGCCTCTCGCTCACCCACCAGGGCGAGATCGTGGGCACCCTCTTCGGCGGCAGCTTCGGCGACCAGGGGCACGTGCCGATCTCGGACAAGCGCTTCAAGGCCCTGGAGAGTCTGGCCGGGGCCGCCGGACTCGTCCTGAACCGCCTCAAGGCCAGGAAGGATCTGGAGGCGGAGGAGGCCCGGTTCCGCCAGCTCTTCGAGCAGGCCCCGGATGCGCACCTCCTGCTGAGAGGGGGGCGGTTCGTGGATGTGAACGAGGCGGCCGTGCGGCTCTACGGGTTCTCCCGGGAGCGGCTGCTGGGCATGGCCCCCTGGGAGTTGAGCCCCGAGTTCCAGCCCTCGGGGGAGCGCAGCCGCGAGGCCGCGGAAGCGCACCTCCAGAGAGCCGTCGGAGGCGTGTCCCAGCGGTTCGAGTGGAGCCACCTGACGGGGGACGGGCACACCTTCCCCTCCGAAGTGAGCCTCACGGCCATGTCCCGGGAGGACGGGCCGATCATCCAGGCCATCGTGCGCGACATCGGCGCCCAGAAGCGGGCCGAGGCCGACCGCACCGCCCTGGAGCGCCAGCTGTTCCAGGCCCAGAAGATGGAGAGCCTGGGCGTGCTGGCCGGCGGCATCGCCCATGACTTCAACAACCTGCTGATGGGCGTGCTGGGCCACGCGGGCCTCGCCCTGGAGCAGTTGAACCCCCTGCATCCGGCCCGGCGGAACCTGGAGGCCATCCAGAAGGCCGGCCAGCGGGCGGCGGATCTCACCCGTCAGATGCTCGCCTACTCGGGCCGCGGCCAGTTCGTGGTGAGGAACCTCGACTTGACGGCCCAGGTGGAGGAGATGCTCCACCTCCTGGAGGTGAGCCTGCCCAAGACCGTGGTCCTCAAGCTGGACCTCCGGCGGGGGCTGCCCGCCATCTCCGCGGACGCCGCCCAGGTCCAGCAGGTGATCATGAACCTGGTCATCAACGCCGCCGAGGCCATCGGCGAGACCTCCGGGCTCATCACCCTGGCCACGGGGGCCCAGCACCTCGATGCGGCCATGACCCGCGCCCTGCTCGTGGGCCAGGAGGTCACCCCGGGCACCTACGTCTACCTGGAGGTCTCGGACACCGGGTGCGGGATGGATCCGGAGACCATCGGGCGGATCTTCGAGCCCTTCTTCACCACCAAGTTCACCGGCCGGGGGTTGGGCCTCTCCGCGATCATGGGCATCGTCCGCGGCCACAAGGGCGCCCTCAAGGTCTACTCGGAGGTGGGGCGGGGCACGACCTTCAAGGTGCTCTTCCCCTCCCAGGGGCTGATGCAGGAACCGGCCAGCCCCGAATCCGGGGAGGTCGCCTGGCGGGGCACGGGCCTGATCCTGGTGGTGGATGACGACGAGACCGTCCGCTCGGTGGCCCGGCAGGCCCTGGAGCTCAAGGGCTTCGAGGTGCTCGAGGCCGAGGACGGCCTGGTGGCCCTGACGCTGCTCCAGCGGCGGGGGAAGGACATCTCCCTGGTGCTCCTGGACATGACCATGCCGCACATGGGCGGCGAGGCCACCTTCCGCGAGATGCGGCAGGTGCAGCCGGAGATCCGCGTGATCCTCAGCTCCGGCTACAACGAGCAGGAAGCCATGAGCCGCTTCATGGGGAAGGGCCTCAAGGGGTTCCTGCAGAAGCCCTACGGGCCGAGGGAGCTCCTCGCCAAGGTCCAGTCCGTGCTGGGGGCCTGAGCGTGCGGACCGTCCTCCTGCTCATCCTCAGCAACGTTTTCATGACCTTCGCCTGGTACGGGCACCTGAAGCATCGGGACTGGCCGGTGTGGCTGGCCATCCTGTCCGGCTGGGGCATCGCCTTCTTTGAATACTGCCTGGCCGTCCCCGCCAACCGGATCGGCTACGGGCGCTTCACGCTCCCCCAGCTGAAGGTGATGCAGGAGGTGGTGACGCTGGCCGTGTTCGGGGCTTTCACCGTGCTCTGGATGCGCGAGCGGTTGCACCTGAACCACCTGTGGGCGGCGCTCTGCCTGGTGGGGGCGGTGTTCTTCACCTTCCGGAAGTAGTCAGGGTTCCAGGTGGATCAGCCCCCGCCGCAGGGCCACCACGGCGGCTTCGGTGCGGTCCTTCACCTCGAGCTTCCGCAGCAGGTTGTTGACGTGGATCTTGATGGTGGGCTCGGCCAGGCGGAGCGCCTCGGCGATCTCGCGGTTCCGCATGCCCTTCGCCAGGAGCGCGAGCACGTCCAGCTCCCGGGCCGTCAGCCGCTCGGATTCCATGGCCTCCACCAGGCGCGCCGCTGTGGCGGGCGGCAGGTAGCGCTGGCCCGCGGCCACGGCGCGCACGGCCTCGATGAGGGTGGCCCGCCGGACGTTCTTCAACAGGTAGCCCCGGGCTCCGGCTTCCAGGGCCCGCTGGATGTCCGCGTCCCCGTCGAAGGTGGTGAGCACCAGCACGCGGGCCTCGGGATCCTCGCGCCGGATGGCGGTGATGGCCTCCACACCGGTCTGGCCCGGAAGCTGGAGGTCCATGATGGTCACGGTGGGCCGCAGCTCCCGCCAGCGGGCCACGGCCTCCTTGCCGTCCCCGGCCTCGCCCACCACCTCCAGGTCGGGCTCCCCCTGGTGGAGGATGGCCACGAGGCCGTCCCGCACCACGGGGTGGTCGTCGACGATCAGGAGTCGGATGGAATCGGGCTCAGGGGTCATGGACGCCACCTCCGGAGGGGCAGGGTGATGGTGATGCGGGCGCCGGCACCGGGCCGGCTCTCCACGTCGAGGCGGCCCTTCAGCCTCCGCAGGGTCTCACGGATGCTGCGCATGCCGTAGCCGGCCGCCTGGGCCTTCGGATCGAAGCCGCGGCCGTCGTCCTGGATGCTGAGGCGCACGCGGCGCCCCTCCCAGGCCAGGAGCACCTGGATGGCGCGGGCCCGGCCGTGGCGGAGGGCGTTCGTCAGCGTCTCCTGGGCCATGCGCAGGAGCTCCTCTTCCATGGCTTCGCCGAGCGACCGAGGGCGGCCGCTCTGGGCCAGGTGCACCTGGATGTCCGTGCCCACCAGGAGCCGGTCCGCCAGGAGCCGGATGGCGCCCAGGAGATCGGTGCCTTCGGGCTTCCGGGGGCGGAGGGCCATGACGGAGCGGCGGGCCTCCTGGAGGCTGTCCGAGGCCAGCTGCCGGGCGTGCTCCAGCCGCGTGAGCACGGGCTTGGGGTCGCCCTGGAGCCGCCCCAGCAGGGCCTCCGCGGCCTCCATCTGCAGCAGCACCCCGGTGAAGCCCTGGGCCAGGTGGTCGTGGATCTCCCGGGCCATCCGGTTGCGCTCGGCCAGCACGGCGGAGCGGGCCTCCAGCTGCTGGAGCCGGATCCGGTGCAGCCACCACGCGAAGGCGAGGGCCGCCAGGCCACAGACGGCCCAGAAGGCGGGGCGCTGGTAGACGTAGGGCTCGAGCACGAGGTCGAGGTCCGTCTGCCGGGGCGGGGCGCCATCCTCCGGGTTCCAGGCCTCGAGGAGGAAGCGGTACGGGCCGGGCGGCAGGTTGGAATACACGGCGAACCGCCGGTGGCCCACCTCGTTCCAGCTCTGGTCGAAGCCCACCAGGCGGTAGCGGAAGCGGATCCGCTCCCCCGCGGACAGGCAGGCCGCCGTGTAGTGGATCTCCAGGCGGTGGACCCCCGGGGCGAGGGTCAGCGTGGAGGCCAGGGGGAGGATCCGATCGTCGCTGAGGACCTGCTCGAGGTGAACCTGCAGACGGGGCGCCACGGGAGGCCGGAGGCGGGCATCGAGGAAGGCCAGGCCCCGGCCGGTGGGCAGGCAGAGATCTCCCTCCCGGGTGCGCCAGGCCGCCGGCTGGGGGCCCTGATTCATCTCCCGGCTGGGAAGGCCGTCGCGCTGATCGAAGCTGACCAGGGGCACCGGTCCGGCCCGGTTCAGGGTGGCCAGCAGGGCCGCCTTGTCCACCCGGACCACACCGCGGCGGGTGGTCACCCACAGCCGGCCGTCGCCGTCCTCCAGGATGGCGTGGATGGCCATCCGGAGCGCCTCGGGAAGGGCCGGGAACCGCCGCAGGCTCCCGTCCCGGTAGAGGCGCAGGCCGTCCTGGGTTCCGACCCAGAGATCCTCCTCCCCGTCCAGATGAAGGGACAGCACCGAAGGGCTGTCGAGGCCCTCGGCGGCGCCCAGCCACTGCACCCGGCCGTTCTCCACCCGGCCCAGGCCCCGGCTCCGGCTGGCCAGGTAGAGGGGCCCCTTCCCGCCACCGGCCATGGCCACCACGCCCTGCTCCGCAGGGAAGAGGAGTTCGGGGCCTCCGGCGGGCTCGAGGCGGCGGAGGCCTTGGCCGACCGTGCTGACCCACAGTGCACCACCGGGATCCTCGTAGAGGGACAGGATCGGATCCCCCAGGGGAGAACCCAGCCGGCGGAGCGGGGCGCCCCCTTCGACGAGGGCCACGGTGCCATCGGGGGTGCCCACCCAGAGGCCCCCGGCCCGGCGCGGCCAGAGGGCGGACACACCCCCGCGGTCCAGGGCTGCGCCGGTGGGGAGCCGCTCCAGATGGCCGTCCTGCAGGGTGGCGAGGCGCTGGTCGCCGAGGAGGCACCAGACCGTGCCGGCGGCATCCTGGCAGACCATGCGGACCGGGGTCTGGGGATCTCCGCCGGGGCCGGGGATGGGCTGGAAGGGGACCTCGGAGATCAGGTGGAGGCCCCGATTCTCGGTGCCCACCCAGAGCGCGCCCGAACTGTCCTCCAGGAGCGAGAGCACGGCCCAGGGGCCGGCGCCCTCCCAGGGGGAGCGCTCCAGTCGGCCCTCGGAGGTGCGCCGGAAGAGGCCCGCCCGGTCCGTGCCGATCCAGAGGCTGCCCTCGCGGTCGGTCAGCAGGGTCAGGATGGCGGCGGAGGGCAGGGCCCGGGCCCAGGCGGGAGCCTCCAGGCGGCCATGGTCCAGGGTGAGAAGGCCCTGGGCACGGGTGCCCACCCAGATCTGCCCATCCGCCGTCGCCTCGAGGGCGGTGATCTCGCCGTGGGTGAGGGCGCTCAGGACCAGGCGGCCGCCCCGGACACGCCAGAGCCCGGAGTCCGCGCCTCCGGCCCAGAGGGTCCCGTCCGGTCCCTGCGCGAGGGCCCGGATCCGCAGGTGGGCTGCATCGCAGGGCACGGGCCGGAACCGGTCCCCCTCCAGCCGGAGAAGGGGCCCCTCCTCGGGGGCGGCCCACAGGGTGCCCTCCCGGTCCCGGAGCAGCCGGCGGATCGGGACATCGGGGAGGCCCTGGTCGGAGCCGAGCCGCGTGAAGACGCCCCCTTGGAACCGGAAGAGCCCGGGTTGGGAGGTGCCGATCCAGAGGGCGCCGTCGGGGGTGTCCGCCAGGCAGCGCACCCCGTTGTTGGTGAAGGCCGGCACGTTGACCCGGGAGAAGGGCGCGAACCGGGCCCCATCGAAGCGGACCAGGCCCTCTTCCGTGCCGATCCAGAGGAAGCCGTCCCGGGATTCGAGCAGCGCCGTGGCCGTGTCCTGCAGGAGCCCGTTCTCCGTGTTCCAGAGCCGGTGCGCGCAGGCGGGGAGCGGGCGGGCCGGATCCAGGGCCCTGGCCGGGAATCCGGCGAGGCCCAGGGCGAGGAGGAGGATCCACCCCTTCCCGCGCCTGCGGGCCTCCGGGGCCCGGACTCCGATCGCCGGCATGGCCATGAATGGGGAAGCGTAGGCCATCGCCGAGCCAGGATCAACGGCGGAGGCGCGAGCTAGATCAAAAGAATTAACAAGATGGTTCTGTTCCGGATATGGCCGGCGGGCGGTTCTCCGGCGATCGTGTTCAGACAGCCACCTGTCCTTCGGAATGCCCCCGTCCCGGGTCCGGCTGCCGCCGGGGGAACGGGGCCAATTTTTATATAGCGTCTCAATTTCTTCATAAAAATGGGTCACCTGCTTCAAACCCCTCAACCCTTGCCAAGACAGGGACGATGGCTAAGATGAGTCACACGGTTTCACGCATTTACTACACATAGGTTGGATATAAATCAGAAGCAGCGGCTTCTAATGAGTGCTTTTTCTTTGTTTTCGGCCAGGGTGAGACATGAACCACGCGCAGGCATGGACCAGGGGCATCCTCGGCGGACTCTGCGGCGCCGCCCTATTGGCGGTTCTCGCCCTGTCGGGGTGCGGCGGCAAGAAGGGGACCGTGGCGGAGTACTACGGCCACTACCACCCCCTGAACTGGATCAACGACCACCAGGCCGCGGCAGCGGCTTCCACGGCCACCTGCAAGACCTGCCATGAGATCAGCCTGATCAAGGCCGGCAGCGGCATCCCCAACTGCCTGACCTCCGCCTGCCATCACGGGAGCACCCCCGGTTGGGCGAACGCCGACCTCCACGGTGCCCGGGCGAAGTGGGGCGTGGGCACGGCGGGCGGCAGCTTCGCGGCCTGCCAGATCTGCCACGGGAATGACTTTGCGGGCGGGGCCTCCGCCCAGAGCTGCGCCACCTGCCACGGGGTGCCCGCGCCCCATCCGGCCAAGCCCTGGCGGGCCTCCGCGGGTTCCCTCCATACCCACACGACCACCGACCCCTCTAACGCGGCCGTCTGCGCCCAGTGCCACTACCCCGGCTCCGCGGTGAACCCCATCGGGCACCCGGCCAATCCGGCGCCGGCGGGGACCACGCCGGGCTGCTTCAACAACACCCTGTGCCACGGCAATGCCGGGGCGCCCCATCCCCTCGGCCCGGTATGGAAGGACCCGACCAGCAACGCCTTCCACGGACTCGAGGCCAAGAAGGATCTGAACTACTGCCAGTCCTGCCACGGAACGCCGGGAACCCCCAAGTTCGACGGCGGCAGCGCCGCCACGGCCTGTTCCTCCTGCCATGCGACCGCGGGGGCCCACCCCACCACCTGGTACCAGGCCCCGGTGGCCACCTTCCCGGGCTACGTCCAGTCCCACCGCAACGCGGGGAACTTCGCGGCCTGCAACGACTGCCACGATGGCCTCGTCAAGGGCCGGACCGCGCCGCTGCCCGCGGCCCCCAGCTGCTTCTCGGCGTCGTACGCCAATTCCGAGCACGCCGCCGTGGGTTGCCACGCCAACGGACCAGGCGCGGCGCCCCATCCGATCCCCTTCATCGACGTCAACCACACCACCGTGACCCAGGCGAAGTTCGATACGGATTGCGCGGCCTGCCACGCCGTGTCCGGGAACTCGCCCATTTCGGCGGCCCCGGCCTGCAGCGTCTGCCACCAGGTGGCCTCGCCCCTGGCGGCCGGCAGCGGCCCCGGCACCTGCCTCTCCTGCCACGTCGGGCCGGCGGGGCTTCCGGCCGGGCCCACGGGCACCGCGTTCCCGAGCCTCGCGGGGGCCCACGCCAAGCACATGGGCCTCCTCACCAAGCTCAGCTGCGACACCTGCCACAGCGGCATCGGCACCGGCAGCCTGACTCATTACAACGCCGCCAACGCCCGGGCCGGCCAGCCCTCGGGTCCCGCTCCGGTGGCCATCGCCGCCACCTTCAACGCCCAGTCCGGCGCCGCGGCCTTCACCCCGGGCAACCTCACCTGCTCGAACGTGAGCTGCCACGGGGGCCAGACGGCGCCCAACTGGCAGACCGGCGCCCTCAGCGGGACGAACACGGCCACCTGCACCTCCTGCCACCAGGTGCGCACCGGGGCCACCACCAGTCCCCAGTACAACGACGCCACCGGCCGGCACTCGAACCCCGGCGAGCACAACACGGCCTGCTCCACCTGCCACAACATGGCGCTCACCGCGGCCGGGGCCAAGAACCACTTCAAGTACCTCGACACGCAGGCCGTCAGCGGCGCGGTGTCGGGCACGCCGACGGACCAGTTCCCCAGCGACACCATCGCCTTCGACCCGGCGCTGGTCACCGGGGCCCGCACCTACACCGTGACCGCCACGACCCAGGGGAAGGGCGGCTGCGCCCTCACCTGCCACGGCCAGGACCACTCGACTTCCGGGAACACCTGGAACTGAGAAGCCCAACCCTTCCGACCCCGCGCCGGGCGGCGCGGCGACCCACCGCCACCTCGGGGATCCCACCCCCTCCCAAGGAGCCACCATGGCCAACCTCAACCTTCCCCCCCGGAGGCTCAGCCTTCTCCTTTCGATGCTGCTGGCGGGTTCCGCGCTCGTCGCGGGCGATCCCGCCAAGGACCTCCCCAAGTTCGACGGCGACATCCAGAAGTACTGGGCCAACGCCTGCGCCCGCTGCCACGGCGTGAACGGCAACGGCCGCGACAACAACGGCACGCCCCTGCCCGACGCCGGCTTCGACTTCACCGACAGCCGCAAGGCCAACCGGAAGAAGGATGCCGACTGGGTGAAGGTGACCCTGCAGGGCAAGGACAAGATGCCGGCCTTCAAGGACAAGATGACCGAGGCGGACGCCCAGCGGTTCGTCACGGAGATCCTCCGCAAATTCGCCGCCAGGCACTGAGCCGGAGCCGCCATGTCGATGAAGACCGCCCCCCTGCTCGCATGCGCCCTCCTGGCCGGGGGGGCGCTCCGGGCCGAATCCTCGGACTATCCCCTGGCCATCAACCTCCCGACGGCCGGTCGGATGCAGTACTGGGACATCGGCCTCGCCTTCACCCACCGGTTCGTGACGCCCGTGAAGGACCACGGGAAGGACGTCTACGGCCTGGACGGCTACACCTACCCGGGCCTAGGCTTCGCCTTCGGGATCAAGCCCGTCAAGGGGCTGAACATCCTCATCTACCGCACGGCGGACAACAAGACCTTCACCTTCGGGTTCCAGCAGCAGGTCCTCGACCGCGATCTCGTCCGCATGGCGTTCCGGGCCGAGCGCTTCGACGAGGTGGTCCCGCAGACGACCACGCCCTTCGGCCGCGTGGGCATCACCGGGGGCACCTTCCAGCTGCCCACGGAGTTCTTCCTCGGGGACAGCGTCATCCTCTCGCTGGTGCCCACCTACATCACGCGGACCACCACCACGGACACGATCCTCCCCGTGCCGCCGGGGGCCAGGCTGAACACCACGCCGAACACCTCCGGCGTCTTCAACGTGGGCGTGGGCCTCCGGGGCGACATCACGGAGAAGTTCAGCGTGGTGGCCGAGTACTACCCGCGCCCCTCCAAGTTCAAGAATGCCGCCCCCGGCGGGATCACGGACGGCACCACCTACCAGAACGGCTTCGCCCTCGGGGTGGCCTATCGGACCTTCAAGCACAAGTTCACCCTCATGGGCACCAACACCACCGGCACCACCGGGAACCAGGTGCTCAGCGGGGACTACGGCGGCGGGCCCCGGCCCACCAGCCAGTGGTCCATCGGCTTCAACGTGGTCCGCGTGTTCTGAACCGGGAGTTCCATGACGGCGTCCCCCCTCCTCGAGTTCATCGCCCGGGAGCATCCGGCCTTCGTCCACGTGCCCCTGGGCCTGGTGGCGACCCTGCCCCTGGCCATGCTGGCCTCCTTCCGCTCCAGGGCCCCCGAGCGCTGGACGCGCACGGCCTTCTTCATGGCCCTGGTCGGGCTGGCCAGCAGCGCCGTCGCCATCTTCAGCGGGCTGATGTGGGGGCGGCAGATCGCCCTCATCCCGGGGGGGGGCTTCTTCCCGGTGGTGGCCAGCGGCAAGCAGGTGCTCCAGCGGATCCTGCAGCTCCACGAGATGGCGGCCCTGGGAGGCTTCCTGCTGGGCTGCCTCTGCGTATTCCTGCTCTGGCGGGCCTGGCACAAGGACAACCAGGCCGCCCTGGGCGGTTCTCCGCACCGCCGCCACGAGGGGCGCCGCCTCTGGGAGCGGGGCGTGGGGGTGCCGGCCCTGGCGGTGGGCCTGATGTGGCTCGGAGCCTGGGGCTTCTGCGGCAAGCTGGGGGGCATCATGGTCTTCGGGAACGAGGAGACCAACAAGGCCGCCGCCGAGGCCGTGGAGGCCAAGCGCCTGGATGCCGAAGCGGAGGTCCCCGTCCGGGCCCTGGACTACGCCAGCCTGGAACCGGCCGAGGCGGCCCCCTTCCGCAGCAAGGCCCACGGCAACCGCTGGGGCCGCATCTGGGTGACGGCCTCCGCCATCGACTCGTACAAGGCCGGAAAGCCCCTGGAACCCGGCGCCTACGCGGTGATGAGCACGTACGAGGATCACGGCGGCAAGCCCAGCCAGGATGTCGGGCCCCTCTACTTCCTGGAGATCGCCGCGGACGGGAAGCCGAAGCTGGCCTTCTACTGGCCCCGGGTTCCCGAGGCCCAGCAGGCCGAGGTGGGGGGCGAGGACTTCGTCTACTGGCGAAGCCCGGATCCGCACCTGGCGTCCTGTCTGACCTGCCACGCCCAGGGGGCCGCCCGGTCGAAGTGAGAAGCGGCGGGGTCAGCCCTTCCGGCCCAGCATCTCCGCCATCAGGGCCAGCAGCCGGGGCATCTCGAAGGGCTTGGGCAGGAGGCGGGTCCTCGGATCCCGCGCCAGCTCCTTCTCCACGGCTTCGAGGCCCTGCCCGCTCACCAGGATGAAGGGCACGTCCGATCCCGCGGCCCGGATGCGCTGGAGCAGTTCGTAGCCGGTGCAGTCGGGCATGCGGTGGTCGCTCAGCACCAGGTCGAAGGTTCCGGCCTGCCAGGCCCGCCAGGCCACCGCGCCATCCTGGGTGGCGGTGACCTGGGCGCGGGCGAGGGTGAGGGCGTCGGCCAGCATGTCGCGGAGCAGCGCCTCGTCCTCCACCACCAGCACCCGCACGCCGACGAGGCGCGTCTCGGCGCGGAGCCCGGCCTTCCGGATGGGTCCGGAGTCGTGGGGCCGGCCGGCGGCCGGCAGGGTGATGCGGAAGCGCGCGCCGCCCTCGGGGGGATTCTCGGCCTGGATGCGGCCCTGGTGGGCCTTCACGATGCCGAAGACCATGGCCAGGCCCAGGCCGGTGCCCTTGCCCTGCTCCTTGGTGGTGTAGAAGGGTTCGAAGATGTGGGGCAGGGCGGATTCGGGGATGCCGGAGCCGGTGTCCTGCACCTCCAGGCAGACCTGTCCGGCGGCATCGAGCCCCGTGCGCAGCCAGAGTGAGCCGCCTTCGGGCATGGCGTCCCGGGCGTTCACGGCGAGGTTCATGAGGACCTGTTCCAGCTGGACCCCGTCGCCCTGCACCCACGGCAGATCCTGGGTCAGGCTCAACCGCAGGCGGATCCGTCCGCCCAGGAGGCGGTCCAGGATCGCCCCCGTTTCCTCGACGAGGGCGTTCAGGTCCAGGCGCTTCAGCTCGGGGCGGGACTGGTGGCTGAAGGAGAGGAGGGCCTTGGTGGTCTGGGCACAGCGCCGGGTGGCCTCCTCCGCACGCTCCAGGCGGTCCATCACGGAATGACCCTCCGGGAGCAGCTCCCGGCACAGGTGGAGCTGGCCCAGGATGGCGGCCAGCTGGTTGTTCACGTCATGGGCGATGCCGCCGGCGAGGGTGCCCACGGTCTCCATGCGCTGGCTGTGCTCCAGCTGGCGTTGGAGGCGGCCCTGGTCCGCGAGGCTCTCCTGGGCCTGCCGCAGGGCCCGGTCGAGGCTCCGGATCTCGCGGAGATCGGAATCGATGGGGGGCGGCAGGGCGCCCTGGCCCAGGGCCTCGGCCAGATTCCCGAGCCGGGCCATGGGGGTGGCGACCTGGACGGCGAGACGCCGGATGCGCCAGGCGGCCAGCCCCAGGCTCACCAGGGCCAGCGCGAAGAGGCTGAGGGCCCGGCGGCGGGCGGGGCCCATGAGATCGTCCTCCGGAATGGTCAGGGCCAGGCGCCACTGGATTCCCGGCAGGCCCTCGAAGGCCTGGACCCGGCCCACCAGGGTGGAGCCGTCGAAGGCGAAGGCCGTGTCGCCGCCCTGGGGGAGGGCCTGGAGCAGGCGGTGGTGGAGGGGGAGGAAGGAAGCGCCGAGGGGTTCGAGGAAGGCCTGCCGGCGGGCCTCGGGGAGGGCGAAGGCGGCATCCTTCGGGAGGATGATGGCCCGGTCCTGATCGTCCACGACCAGGCAGCGGCTGTTGGGGGTGGATTGGGCCTCCCAGACGGACTGGGTGAGGTCGTCCAGGAGGAAGTCCAGAGCCGCCACGCCCCGCAGCTCGGGTCCGGGGCCGCGGATCGGCAGCGAGAAGGTGATGCCGGGATCGTGGGTCGTGTAGAAGGCGTAGGCGCTGGTCCAGGCACCCTCGCCGGCCTGGGCGCTCGCCACGTACCAGGGCCGCGTGCGGGGGTCGTAGGCCATGGGCGTCCAGGGCTCCCGGTGCAGGATGTGGCCGCCGGCATCCAGGCGCATCCACCGCACTTCGGCGGTGGTCCCGGCCGGCCGGAGCTCGCGCAGGGACCAGGCGCCTCCCAGCTTCAGGAAGAGCAGGGAGTGCTCGTCAGTCCGGGCCAGGTTGAGGCTCGTGACGGCCCGCTGCCCGGCCAGGAGGGGCATGACCAGGTGGGCGGTGCGCTCGGGATCCGCGGGGTCCAGGAGGTCGGTGGTCCACCAGGCCTGGATGACGGTGCCGAGGGACTGGGCCTGTCCCAGGTTGGTCCGGAGCATGCGGTCCAGGTGGCTCAGGGACTCGGCGGCCCGGAGGTCGGCCTGCTGGCGCAGGGCCTGGCGCTGCTCCCACCAGGAGACGCCCAGGATCAGCGCCGTCACGCCGCCGACCAGGATCATGAGATCCCGCAAGAGCAGGCGGCGGATGGACATCATCGTGGGAGGGACCCGGTGGCGTACGTACCCCCTGTCGGCCCGCCTGGACGAAATCGTGAGTTCGGGCTGATTACAAGGCCACCTTCAGGGCCTCGAAGGCCTGGGCGATGCCGTCGGGGTTCGTGCCGCCCCCCTGGGCCAGATCCTTCTTGCCTCCGCCCCGGCCGCCCAGGGCCGGCAGCATGGCCTTGAAGAGGGCCCCGGCGTCCTGGGCCAGGTCGGGGGACACGGAGACCAGGGCGGCCACCTTGGCCTCCGACACCTTCGAGGCCAGGGCGATGACGGCGCTCCGGTGGCGGGTGCGCACCTGATCCATCAGCTCCCGCAGGGCGTTGCCCTCCAGCCCCTCCACCGCCGCGGTGACGAGGGTGAGGCCCTTGACCTGCTCCACCTGCTCGGCGGAACCGCCCCCGCCGGCGGCCTTCAGCTTGGCCTCCTTGAGCTCCCGCTCGAGCTGGGCGATGCGCTGGTCCTTGGCGGAGAAGACCTCGGACAGGGCCTCCCGGCCGGTGTTGGCCTGCCGCGACAGGCCCTGGATCATGGCCTCGTCCCCCTGGAGCAGTTCCAGGGCCAGGTCGCCCGCCACCGCCTCGATGCGTCGGACCCCGGCGCTGACGGCGCCCTCGGAGACGATCTTCACCACGCCGATCTCTCCCGTGTTCTGCACGTGGGTGCCGCCGCAGAGTTCGGTGGAGAAGCCCGGCACCTGGACCACCCGCACCACCTCGCCGTACTTCTCGCCGAAGAGGGCCATGGCGCCGGAGGCCAGGGCCTCGTCGATGTCCATCTCGTTCATGTGCGTCGGCAGGCACTTCAGGGCCTCGCGGGTGGCCAGCCGCTCCACCTCGGCGATCTGCTCGGGCTCCATGGGGGCGAAGTGGGTGAAGTCGAAGCGCAGCCGGGTGTCGTCCACCACGCTGCCGGCCTGCTTGACGTGGGTGCCCAGCACCTCCCGCAGGGCCGCGTGGAGCAGGTGGGTGGCGGTGTGGTGGGCGCGGACCCGGCGGCGGCGGATGGTGTAGACCTGGGCCGACACGGACATGTTCTCCAGCAGCGTGCCCTGGACCTCGACTTTGTGGAGGTGGCGCTTGGGGGCGGGAGCCGTGCAGTCCAGCACCTCGGCCATCCCACCCTCGAAGCGCAGCTGGCCGCGGTCGCCCACCTGGCCGCCGGACTGGGCGTAGAAGGGGGTGCGGTCCAGCAGCACGTAGCCTTCGCCCGAAAGCTGCTTGACCCGCCGGCTCTGGGCGTCGAAGAGCGCCACGACGTGGGCCGGACCCTCCAGGTGGTCGTAACCCGTGAAGCGGGTCTGGGGCAGGTCGGCCAGGATGGCGAGGTCCCCGCTCAGCCGCAGGTCGTGGGTCTTCATGGCGGCCCGGGCCCGGCTGCGCTGGGCGCCCAGCTCGGCCTGGAAGCCCGCCGTGTCGGCCTTCACGCCCCGCTCGCGGCACCAGTCCTCCACCAGGTCCACGGGGAATCCGTAGGTGTCGTAGAGCCGGAAGATGTCGGAACCGGCCAGGGCGCCGCCCGAGACATCGAGGGACTCCAGGAGCCGCAGGCCCGTGGTGAGGGTCTGGCTGAACTGCCGTTCCTCCCGGTGGATCACCTTCTGGATGCGGGCCACCTCGGGCAGGAGCTCGGGGTACTGATCGCCCATGGCCTGGAACACGGCCGGGGCCAGGTCGGCGAAGAAGAGGCCCTCGATGCCGAGCTTCCGGCCGAAGCGCAGGGCCCGACGGATGATCTTGCGCAGCACGTAGCCGCGCCCCTCGTTGCCGGGGACCACGCCATCGAAGCACATGAACGTGGCGGCCCGGATGTGATCGGCGACGACCTGGGAGGCGGTGCGGTTCGCGTGTTCATGTCGCTCCTCGGGCTTCACCTTCTCCACGGCCCAGATGGCCTCGAAGATGGGCTGGAAGAGGTCGATCTCGTAGTTCGTGTCCACGCCCTGCAGGATGCTGGCGGTGCGCTCCAGGCCCATGCCGGTGTCGATGCTGGGCTTGGGAAGGGGCGTCAGGACGCCCTTCCCATCGCGCTCATACTGCATGAAGACGAGGTTCCAGATCTCCATGACCCGGTCGCCCTCGCCGTTGGGCAGCTCGTCGCCGGGGATGTGGGCGCCGCGGTCGTAGTGCATCTCCGAGCAGGGGCCGCAGGGGCCGGTGTCGCCCATCTGCCAGAAATTGTCCTTCTTCCCGAAGCGAAGGATGCGCTCCGGCGGCACGCCCGCGGCCTTCCAGAGGTCCTCTGCCTCGGTGTCGGCGGGGACGCCGTCGGCGCCCTCGAAGACCGTGATCCAGAGCCGCGAGGGATCCAGTCCCAGGTTCCCCTCGGCCACGGGCCCCGTGACGAACTCCCAGGCGAAGCGGATGGCGTCGGCCTTGAAGTAGTCCCCGAAGCTGAAGTTGCCGAGCATCTCGAAGAAGGTGTGGTGGCGGGCGGTGAAGCCCACCTGGTCCAGGTCGTTGTGCTTTCCGCCGGCCCGCAGGCACTTCTGGCTGGTGGTGGCGCGGCTGTAGTCGCGCTTCTCCTTGCCCAGGAAGAGGTCCTTGAACTGCACCATCCCGGCGTTCGTCCACATCACCGTCGGGTCGTCCGCCGGCCCGATGACCGGGCTCGAGGCCACCCGCCGGTGCCCCTGGCGCTCGAAGTACTGCAGGAATCGCTGGCGGAGTTCAGAGGTCTTCATGGAGGATCCAGTCGGTTCAGTCGGGAGAAGAGGGGCGGGACGGGCTCAGCCCGGATCGCGCGCGGGGGCCCGGGGGTGCGCGAAGCGCGGGACCCCCGGATGACATCAATGCCGGAAGTGCCGCATGCCGGTGAAGAACAGCCACACACCGAGCTTCTGGGCGGCCTCGATGACCTCCTTGTCGCGCAGGCTGCCGCCGGGCTCGACGAAGGCGGTGACGCCGTGGCGGGCGGCCAGCTCCAGGCCGTCGGCGAAGGGGAAGAAGGCATCGCTGCCCAGGGCGGCGCCCCGGGCCTTGTCCCCGGCCTTGCGGCAGGCGATCTCCACGGAATCCACCCGGCTCATCTGGCCGGCGCCGATGCCGACGGTGGAACCGTCCTTCACGAGGACGATGGCGTTGGACTTCACGGCCTTGGCCACCCGCTGGGCCAGCATCAGGTCCTCGGCCTTGGGGCGGGGTCCGCTGCCGCTGGCCTTCATCTCCCAGTCCTCGAAGGGCACGAAGGCATCGTCGGTGCGCTGGACGAGGTAGCCGCCGCCGATGGAGCGGGTGTCCAGTCCCTCGGCGCTCTGGGGCCAGCGGTCGGGGGTCTGCAGGATGCGGAGCTGCTTCTTGGCGGCGAAGACCTCGAGGGCCTCGCCGGTGAAGGCCGGGGCCAGGATCACCTCCCAGAAGTTCTGGGCCATGACGCGGGCCACCTCCACGCCCACGGGGCGGTTGAAGGCCACGATGCCGCCGAAGGCGCTGACCGGGTCGCCGGCCTGGGCCTTCATGAAGGCCTCCAGGGCATGGGGGCCCTGGCCCACGCCGCAGGGGTTGTTGTGCTTCACGATGACGCAGGCCGGGGCGGGGAACTGCCAGACCAGGCGGGCGCAGGCATCGGCGTCCAGCAGGTTGTTGAAGCTCAGCTCCTTGCCCTGGTGCTGCTCGCAGGCGGCGATGCCGGAGGGGACGTGGCCGGGCTGGACGTAGAAGGCCGCGGGCTGGTGGGGGTTCTCGCCGTAGCGCAGCCCCTGCTTCTGGGCGAGGTTGATGCAGAGGTGGTGGGGCAGGCCCGTGCCCTCGTCGTGGGGGGCCTGCTCACGCTCCATCCACCCGGCGATGGCGGCGTCGTAGGCGGCGGTGCGGCGGAAGGCCTCCAGGGCGCAGTGCCGGCGGTCCTCCAGGGTCCAGGCGCCGGCCTTCAGCTTCTCCAGGAAGGGGCCGTACTGGTCCGGGGCGGTGAGCACCGTCACGGAGGCATGGTTCTTCGAGGCGCTGCGGATCATGCTGGGGCCGCCGATGTCGATCTGCTCGATGGCCTCGTCGGCGGTGACGCCCTCCCGGGCGATGGTGGCCTCGAAGGGGTACAGGTTGATGGCCACGAGGTCGATGGGCTCGATGCCGAGGCGGGCGGCGTCGGCGGTGTGGGCCTCGAGGTCGCGGCGGAAGAGGAGGCCGCCGTGGATCCTGGGATGGAGAGTCTTCACGCGGCCGTCGAAGCACTCCGGGGCCCCGGTGTAGGCGGCAACCTCGTCGGCGGCCAGCCCCGCTTCGTGCAGCGTGCGCAGGGTGCCTCCGGTGGCCAGCAGGCGCCAGCCCTGGGCCAGCAGGCCCTCCGCCAGCCCCAGCAGGCCCGTCTTGTCGTACACCGAGATCAATGCCGTCGGCATGCCATTCCCCCGAATCCTTGATTTTTCCATGGCGATCCCGCCCGGGGAACACCAGGTTTGGGTTTCTGCGTCGGCGGTCCGATAAAGGCTCCAGGAGGGCGACATGGATGTCCAGGTCGAAGTCCAGTTCACGGTCCAGCACACCCTGGCCCAGCTCCGGGAGGAATTCGTCAAGCGGGGGCACATCCCTGACTGGCGGACCCCGGAGGGCGGCAGCGCCCCGGATCTGTTCTTCGAGACCAAGACCGTGAGCGTGTCCCTCTCCTCGGAGAAGGATCGCCTGGCCTGGTTCATCTTCTCCCTGGAGGCAGTGGGGGAACTCCGCAGGCGGGTGGTGATCCCGAATGTGATTCCCGCCACAGTGGAGCTGGATATCCCGGATCTGGAGGACTTCCTGGACTTCTGCCGCCGCTGCATGGTCGGGGCCGTCGGAAGGCCCTGAGTCGCCCCACTTTACCTGCCGGGGGCGAGGCCCCATCCTGGAAGGCCTGGAGCGGGTGTATGCCGACGATCAAGATCAACGACGTTGAGATGAGCGTGAACCCCGGCACCCTGGTGCTGGACGCCTGCCGCACGGTGGGCATCGACATCCCCCACTACTGCTACCACCCGGCCCTGACGCCCGTGGCCACCTGCCGCATGTGCCTGGTGGAGATCAAGGGCCAGCCCAAGCTCGCCACGAGCTGCACCACCACGGTGCCCCCCGCGCCCAAGGACAACCCCGAGGCCGTGGTGATGGAGGTCTTCACCAACACCCCCGCCGTGGCCGACGCCCGGGCCGGGGTGATGGAGTTCCTCCTCATGAACCACCCCCTGGACTGCCCCATCTGCGACCAGGCGGGCGAGTGCAAGCTGCAGGACTACTCCTACAGCTACGGCAGCGGCGACTCCCGCATGGCCGAGGTGAAGCGCCGGTACCGCTACGAGGACCTGGGCGCCAAGATCGTCATCGACAAGAACCGCTGCATCCACTGCACCCGCTGCGTGCGCTTCACCCGCGAGATCAGCGGCGGCGGCGAGCTGACCGTGGCCCAGCGCGGCTCGCGCCTGGAGGTCACCACCTTCACGGGCAGGAGCATGGACCAGAACCCCTTCGCCGGGAACGTGGTGGACCTCTGCCCCGTGGGCGCCCTCACGAGCCGCGACTTCCGCTTCCGCAAGCGGGTGTGGTTCCTCAAGAGCACGCCCTCCATCAGCCGCCATTCGGCCCTGGGCAGCCCCATCTGGATCGACCACGAGGGCAACACCGTCTTCCGCTTCCGCCCCCGGCCCCTGGAGGACCGGAACGACACGCACTTCATCAGCGACGAGGAGCGCTACGCCTACCCGCACTACAACCGCCCGGACCGCCCGGTCCAGCCCCTCCTGAAGGGCGCGGCGGCCAGCCTGGACGCCATCCGCGAGGCCCTCCAGGCGGCGGGCCCCTCGGCCGTCATCGGCCAGGGCACCTTCGGCTGCGACGCCGCCCAGCGCCTGGGCGAACTGGCGGCCTCCGCCGACCTGCGCTACGGCAGCGGCGACAGGACCATCCCGGTAGTCCTGCCCCAGCTGCAGAAGAGCGCCGACGGCATCCTCAACCGGCGCGGCTTCTCCGAGCGGGGCTTCCGGTTTGGAGCCCTGGAGGAGCTGCTCGCCAAGGTCGAGCGCGGCGAGGTGAAGGCGGTGGTCCTGCTGCACGATGCGGCCTTCACCAGCGCGAAGGAAGCCGAGCTGCTGGGGCGCATCCTGAAGGCCGCGGCCTTCAGTCTGGCCCTGGAGGTGGAGGCCTCCGACCTGGGCCGTGCCGCCACGGCCTGGCTGCCCATCACCAGCTACGTGGAGGAGAGCGACTTCATCGTCAACCACGACGGCGA
>Ga0079306_1000675_pt1 | contig 28732 bp, 21 predicted proteins | sample Methanotroph_Enr_FD_79181 | JGI IMG/M metagenome (GOLD analysis project Ga0079306, IMG submission 79181) | Enriched soil microbial communities from Old Woman Creek wetland in Ohio, USA - Methanotroph_Enrichment_5 | ecosystem: Environmental > Terrestrial > Soil > Wetlands | place: USA: Ohio...
AGCGCATCAGGATGTGCGGCATACCGGCGGTGCCGAGCACGAGCGCCATGCCGAGGGAGATCTGGTCCAGCGGGTTCTTCAGGTAGAGGCCCGGCTCCAGGAAGCGCTGACCGGCGTCGACGCCGCTCATGACGACCCCGTCCTTCAGCATCAGCTTGGAGACGTGATCCTGGATATCGGGGCTGTTGACGATGGTGTCGAAGAAGCCGATCGGGTTGAAGCCCGCCTTGGCCATGACCAGGACGGAGAGCAGGAAGGCGCCCGACATGAGGAGACCCGCCTTGATGATCTGTACCCAGGTGGTGGCGACCATGCCGCCGAAGACGACGTAGCCGACCATGAGGATGCCGACGCCGATGATGGAGGTCTTGTAGGGGATGCCGACCAGCAGTGCCATCAGCTTGCCTGCGCCGACCATCTGCGCGGTGAGGTAGAAGGTGGAGACGGCGACCGTGGAGATGGCGGCGAAGGCGCGTACCGGCTTGGGAGCGGTCCTGTAGGAGAGGATGTCCCCCAGGGTGTACTTGCCCGCGTTGCGGCAGGGCTCGGCGACGATCAGGAGCACCGTGATGTAGGCGACCAGCCAGCCGACCGAGTACATGAACCCATCGTAGCCGTAGAGCGAGATGAGGCCCGAAATACCGAGGAAGGAGGCAGCCGACATGTAGTCGCCGGCGATGGCCCAACCGTTCTGGGTGCCGGTGATGCCGCCGCCTGCGGCGTAGAAGTCGGAGGCCGACTTGGTCTGCTTGGCTGCCCAGACCACGACGCACATGGTGATGCCGATGATAACGGCGAACATGCCGATGGTGATGGTTTTATTGGCTTTGAGTTCCCTTTTCTGGGGGCTCGCAGCTGCGGCTGCCGGCGCTGCGGGCTGCGCAGACGGCGCTGCCAGTGTCGCGGCGCCCGGTGCGCCCGGAGCGGTCGCGGCGCTGACGGCAGGTGCTGCCGCGCCGGCGGCCTTGGAGGGCTCTTCGGCAAAGGCAACCGAAGCGATTGAGAGGGCCAGTGTTGCGGCCAGGATGATTTTCTTCATGGTCATATCGTTTCCTCCCTTCTGGTTGTTAGAGGTGCAGTTCGTCGATCAGTTCGCGGGTCAACCGGTCGAAGTCCTTGTTGGCGATGTGGGCGTAGTAAAGGGCCAGTCCCCAGGAGACGAAAAACTGGGAGAGGGCGAAAACGTAGCCGAAGTTGATGACGCCGATCACCTTGATCTTGAAGAGCCCCGGTGTGTAGGCCGCCCCGATGGGGAGCAGGAAGTAGTACACGCACGAGAAGGCCCACCATCCGAAGAGGAAGGCGGTTTTCTTGTGGTGCAGTTCCACGAACTTCGGGTTCTTGGCGATGGCCGCCCAGTCGTACTTTCTCTCTGCCATGATGCTTCTCCTTTGTGTGGGTTGAATCTGTAAGGAGGGGGGCGCCTGCCCCCGCCGTTTCCTTCAACTGATATCTACTCCCTGTGACCGCGACCGATCAGGCGGGAGCGTAGCCGAACCTCTGGGACAGCAGGTCGGCCTCCTCCAGCATGGCGGGGATGATCTCGTTGTCGATCCGCTCAGCGAGCATCCTGAAGGAGGGGCCCAGCATTGTGAGGGCGCCTACCACCTTGCCGGCGTAATCCCGCACGGCGACCGCAACGCTGATGATGTCCTCTCCCAGCCCCCCGTTGTCGACCGCGACTCCCGACACGCGTATTTCCTGCATTTCGCAGGCAAGCTTGCCTAGGTCCGGGCGCGAGCCTGGGTGCTTGTCCCTCTTGCAGAGCTTCTCCAAAAGATCCCAGGAGTCGACCGCCTTCATCACCTTCCCGGCGGCGTTGGTGAAGAAGGGAAACTTCCTCCCCACCAGGGTGCTTGCCTTCACCGGGTGCTCGCAGTCGACCATGTTGAGGAAGAGCACCTGGTCGTCCTTGATCACCGTCATATAGACCGCTTCCTCGTACTTGCGCGCCAGCTTCTGCATCACCGGATGGGAATAGCTCACCAGGCTCGAGCTGTCGACTCCATTGCTCAGGTTGCCGGCCAGGTTGGAGCTGTCGATCAGCTTCTTGCCAAAGGCAGCTATGCTCCCGCCCAGCCGGTAGGTGTGGGCCTCGGCGTCATGATGCACCAGCCCCTTTTCGTTCAGGGTCGCCAGCAGGCGGAACGTCTTGGTGCGGCTGTAGCCGATGCTTTCGGCCAGTGCGGGCAGGTTGAGCTCTTCCCGGCTTTCGGCAAGTTTTTCCAGTAGTTCAAGTGCCTTCTTCACGTTATGTATGGTGTAGTCGGTATCGATATCGTGCATATTTATAACCTCCCTCGTGCTGAGACGCCGGCGAAATGCCGGGTCGGCGAGCAGGAGCTGTAGGGCGTGCCTTCGGTGCACTCCGGGCGGCTGGATGCGCTACTGGCGGCTGGATGCGCTACGGGCTGACTGCGCGCTCCGCCTGGTGGACGGCGCGGGCCGGAGCCTGGACGCACGTAGAGTGCAAGCCCGGTCAGTTGGCGGATCCCTGCCGGTGAGAGGCGGACCCGCTGCCAAGCGGCACCCCTAGGTTCCCGGTATCCTGCCGGAGACCCTTAGGGCCGGAGCGTCTGTTCTGAATCGTGTGGCGCGGGAATCAGGAAAGGAGTGAGGGGGAGGCCCGGGAGGGGATGAAGTCGTCTGCAATCGGTGCAGCATAACTGAATTCCCGGGTGACGAGGGTGATCGTTGTTGTGCGGATGGCGACCGTGACCTGCGGGCAAATCTCCGCGTCCACCTGCTGGTGGCAGCAGAAAGCGATCGGTGATTTGGAGACGTTTTCGATGACGGCTCGCGGGCGCGGCTTCGGGTCGCGGGTATGATCCAGCGACGGGAGCCGTACTCCCAAGCTGACCAGGAAGAACGCTGCCAAGAAGATGATGTTCGCGATAAGAATCTTACTTTTCATCTTCGTCCGGGTTGTTCGTAATAACGACGTTTCGAGTGAATGGTGCAGTAACCTGTAGGACTTTTGCCGATTTTTGTAGTGCTATGATAATTTGAGAACAAATCTTGGTTAAAAATATAACAACATTTCAGTTTATTGCAAACAAAATCGACGACGAGCCTGATTTATCTTGTAACCAAGCGATATTACATTATGAATTTGCAGAGCCAGTTTAAAAAAATGTTAGTATTGCGCCGGACAGGTCGGAATCGGATGACGGAAAATCGGGGTGCCCCTGGTCGTTCACCCAGGTTGGACCTGCCGGCCTGGGACCTGGGATGAGTCAGGCAGGTGGGACGCTGGGCGGGCGGAGTCCAGCAAAACGGAAAAGGCCCCGATCGCCCGGAGCCCTGCATGCCGCTCGAGTGGCGCGCCGGCATCGGGCGCTCAGCTCGTTTCCAGCTGCACGTATTTCTTCACGGTGCGCCGGTCCAGCTGGGTTCGGCGGGAAACCTCCTCGTAGGTACCGAAACGCCGGTACAGCAAGGTGCAATATCCGGCCAGCAGGTTTTCGGCGTTCAGCGCCCCGTCCGTGAGCCCCTGGACCAGGCGGCCGGCATCGTCCTTGGGGGCCGCCGCTCGCTGCATCCCCTGGTAGCGGCCGGTCAGGATCACCCGCTTTACCGCCTGCTCCAGCTCCCGTACGTTCCCCGGCCACGGGTAATCCTGGCCCACGTCCCGTTTCAGTATCTTTTTGACGACTTGGATGACCCGGGTGGAGGTTTCGCCGGCCAGGCGGGAAAGGATGCTGTGCAGAAGGTTGTCCAGTTCGCTGGGGTCTTCCCGGAGGCGCTGGCGCAACGTGGGAAGGGTGATGACGTCGGAACAGAGCCGGTAGTAGAGGTCGTCGCGGAAATCCCCCGTGGCAATCAGTGCGTCCAGCGGACGGTTGGTCGCGGCGACGATCCGTCCGCTGAAGCCCTTCGCCTCGTGGCTCCCCACCGGGAAGAAGACCCTTTCCTGCAGCACCTGGAGCAGCTTGATCTGGACCGGGATGCTGACGTCACCGATCTCGTCCAGGAAAATGACCCCGTGGGGGGCGCAGCGGCTGAAAAGTCCTTCGTGGTTTTCGACGGCGCCGGTAAAGGCGCCTTTCTTGTGGCCGAAAAGTTCCGACTCCAGCACCCCCTCGGAGAACTGGGAGAGGTTGGTGGCGACGAAGTTGCGGGTGAAGCTTTCGGTGAACCCGTTTCTGACCGGATCGAAGGGGATGAAACCCGAGCGTCCGATGGCGGCTGCGGCGGCACCCTTGCCGGTTCCGGTCTCGCCCAGAAGCAGTATGGAGAAGTCCGCCATCCGGTTCCAAAGGTGCGAGTCGAACCAGCGCATGTCGTGGGTGAAAACGCAGTCCCAGAGGTGCCGGCGCAGCGCCTTCATGGACGCCGAGCTTCCCACCAGGCCGTTACTGATGAAATAAAAGGCCCGGCGCAGTTGATAGAACACCCCGAAGAAGCGCACCGTTTCCTCGTCGGTGAGGCCAAAGCCGCTCAACTCCCCGAGCACCTCGCGGGCAAAGGGGACGCGGCTCGGCGTGTCGCGGTCCTTTAACTGTGCCTGGATCAAGAGGTCGAAGTCGGCGACGTGGCGGTGGAAGACGTGGAAAAGAAACACCGAACGCAGCACGTCGCGCCGGCTCCCCTCTTGGCTGTGCAGATCGGCCAGGCCCCGTTGCCGCAGGCGGTCTATTTCGGCGGCGATGCGAGCCACCACTGAGTCGAGGATCTCCGGGGCAGAGGAACCCGGGGCGGCTCCGCCGATTGCCTGATCGAGGTCGTCTCTTTTCTCGCCCAGAGGATTGGCAAAGGCGGCACGCGCCACTGTCTCAAAAAACGTCCAGTCACTGTCTGATATCTTTTGTGTTTTCATGCATACAATGTATAGTCGGTAGTCAAAATTTGTCAACCAAGCATTGTCATGTCCGCAGGACTGCACGTGTGACAGAAAAAATGCCCGCTACATCAGGGCGATAACAGAACGATGATTGTTGGCACGCTACCTGTAATGGCTGAGCCAAGTTCAGCCGATCAGTGACAGTACTTGCCAGCAACCGCTTCAGCTCTTGAAGTGAAGAGCCGCAGCAGTCCGGGAGCCATGCCATGCACGCAAAGAGCATCATCGATATCCATTGCCATACCGCCGGCATCGGGGCCGGGGAGAGCGGCTGTTTCGTATCCCCCGCGCTGATGGCCAGCTGGAAATACCGGGTCTACCTGCGAGCCTTCGGCGTTACGGAAAAGGACCTGCGCCGGGAGGGCGACGTCCTGGTGCTGCGCAGGATCTCCGAAAAGCTTGCGCTGTCGCAACGGGTGGGCCAAGCGGTGATCCTGGCGATGGACGGCGTGGTGGACGAGGACGGCGCGCTGGACCGGGAGAAGACGGAAATTTACATTCCCAACGAGTTCATCGCCGAAAAGACCCGGGAGTTCCCGAACCTCCTCTTCGGTGCCAGCATCAATCCGCTGCGCCCGGACGCGATCGAGCGCCTGGAAAAAGCGGTCCAGTCGGGGGCGGTCCTCCTCAAGTGGCTCCCGTCCATCCAGCACATCGACCCTGCCGACCGGCGCCTCATCCCTTTCTACCTGAGGCTCAAGGAGCTGGGCCTGCCGCTTTTGAGCCACACCGGCGAGGAAAGCTCGTTCACCTGGACGCGCGACGAACTTGGGGACCCGCAACGCCTGTGGCTGCCGCTCAGCATGGGGGTCACCGTGATTGCCGCCCATGCCGCCAGCAACGGCAAAAACGAGGGCGAAAAGAACCACCTCCGGTTTCTGCGGCTGGCCCGCGCCTATGAAAACCTCTACGCCGACGTCTCGTCCCTCACCCAGATAAACAGACTGGGGCACCTGCAGCGTCTGCTCAACTGCCCGGAGCTTAAGGGGCGCCTGCTGTACGGCACCGACATGCCCCTTCTGAACACCGGCATCGTCAGCCCCTTCGCGTTCCTGCCGCACCTGTCGCCCAAGCGCCTGTGGGCCATCTCCCGGATCGCCAACCCCTGGGACCAGGACGTGGCGCTCAAGGAGGCGCTCGGTGCGGCACTCGAAATTTTTTATAATGCTGGAAATATCATTAGACTGCGCACCGAGAATGCTATAACGTCGGCGGAATTGTTGTGAACTCTGCCGCAGGAGCCTTGACCATGCACGGACCATCGACCCGCTCGCCTCTCAGCTGGCTGAACACGAGCCAGTTCCTCGGAGCGCTCAACGACAACATCCTGAAGCTTTTGATCATTTTCTATCTGATCGGCAGCCAGGGAGGAGCCCGGGCCGGAGCCATCACGGCCGGGGTAGGCGCTGCCTTCGTGCTCCCCTTCCTTATCTTCTCGGCCCCGGCGGGGAGCCTGGCCGACCGCTTCGCCAAGTCCCGGCTTCTGGTCGCGGCCAAGCTGGCCGAGGTCGCGGTGACCGTGCTGGCACTGGCGGCCTTCGCCCTGCACCTGGAAAAGGGACTCTACCTGGCGGTCTTTCTGATGGGGACCCACAGCGCCTTCTTCGCCCCGGCCAAGTACGGCGTCATTCCCGAACTGGTCCCGAAAGAAGGTCTTTCCCGCGCCAACGGCCTGATCGAATCGTTCACCTTCCTCGCCATCATCATCGGCACCGGGCTCGCCTCCGGCCTCACGGAGCTGGCGCAGGGACGCTTTTACCTGGCCGCCTCCCTGTGCATCGCGGTCGCTCTCACCGGTCTCTTTTCCGCCTGGAAAATCGGTCCGAGCCTTGGGGGGGACACCGCCCGACCGGTGGCCCTGTTGCCGAGCGGGATACTGCGCACCCTCTGGAGCATCCGGGGCGACCGGCACCTCATGCTTGCGATCATCGGGCTCGCCTGGTTCATGGCGGTCGGCGCCTTCGCCCAGCAGAACCTGATCGGCTACGGCATGGAGCGGCTGGGGTTGAGCGAGTCGCAAAGCGGCTACCTCTTCCTCGTCTCGGCCCTGGGGATCGGCCTGGGGTCGCTCCTGGCGGCCAAGCTCTCCGGGCGGGACGTTGAGTTCGGCATCGTCCCCCTGGGCGCGGCGGGCCTCACCCTCGCACCCCTCATGCTGCACGCCGCCCCGAGCCATCTCGCCACCTGCCTCGTCATCGTCGTCTTTTTCGGCGTATCCGCCGGCGTCTTCAGCCTGCCGCTGCAGACCTTCATCCAGCTGCGGGCCGACGCCTCCCGGCGCGGCGAGGTGCTGGCGGCCTCCAGTTTCCTTAGCTGGGTCGGGGTACTTTTCGCCTCGGCGCTCACCTGGTTCTTCAGCGGCCCGCTCGGGCTCTCGGCCGCGCAGGGGTTCTCCGTCATGGGCTGCCTGACCCTTCTGCTCACTGTCCTATCCTTCTGGATCCTGCCGGATTTCCTGATCCGCTTCATCGCCCTGGTCACCATGCGGCTTTTCTACCGCATCCGCATCCGGGGGGCCGAGAACCTCCCGGTGGACGGGCCGGCGCTCCTCATCCCGAACCACGTCACCTGGGTGGACGCGCTGCTTTTGACCGCCACCAACCAGCGCCGGATCCGCTTCGTCATGGAGCGCAAGATCTACAACACACCGGTATTGAACGCCCTCTTCCGCCTTCTGGGGGTGATCCCGGTCTCCTCCAAGGACGGCAGGAAGGAGATGGTGGACTTCGTCAAGCAGGCGCGCGCCGCCCTGGACGCCGGTTACCTGGTCTGCATCTTCGCAGAGGGAGCGCTGACCAGAAACGGCATGCTGCGCGAGTTCAGGGGCGGCTTCGAACGGATCGTGAAGGACAGCGACCATCCCGTCATCCCGGTCTACATAGGCGGCGCCTGGGGCAGCATCCTCTCCTATGCCCACGGCAAGCTTCTCTCCCGGCCGCCCGCCCTCTCCCCTTACCAGGTCAGCATCATCTTCGGAAAACCGATGCCGGCAGGGTGCTCCGCCGTGGAGGTGCGGCAGCAGGTGGCCGAGCTCTCCTGCGACTATTTCGAATCCAGGAAGCAGAGCCGCAAGCCCCTGGTGGAGTACTTCGTCGGCGCGGCACGGGACAACTGGGGGCGCCAGGCCATCGCCGACACCTCCGGCAAGACCCTGACCTACGGACGGACCCTGGCCGGCGCGCTCGCCCTGGCGGGGAAACTGGAGGGAACGGTCGGGAATCAGGAGCATGTCGGCGTGCTGCTCCCTCCCTCGGTGGGGGGCGTCCTTGCGAACCTGGCGCTCTCGCTCTTGGGCCGGGTGTCGGTCAACCTGAACTACACGGCGGCCGAGGCCTCCTTCCGCTCGGCCATCGAGCAGTGCGGCATCACGACGGTGATCACCTCGCGGGCCTTCCTGGAGAAGGTCCCGGCGCTGCCGCACCTGGAAGGGATGCTCTTTCTGGAGGACCTGCTGCCGGCCATCTCCGGCGCGGACAAGTTCAAGGCGCTCGTGAAGGCGCGCCTCTACCCGGCGGGGCTCCTGGTCCGGCGCGACGGCTTCCACGGGGACCGGACCGCCACCGTCATCTTCTCCTCGGGGAGCACCGGCGAGCCCAAGGGGGTGATGCTCAGCCATCACAACATCATGTCCAACGTCGAGGCGCTGCGCATGGTGTTCCGGGTGGACCTGAACGACAACGTCTGCTCGGCGCTTCCCTTCTTCCATTCGCTCGGCTTTACCGGCACCCTCTGGTTCCCCCTGGTGAGCGGCTTCTCCGCAGCCTACCACCCGAATCCCATGGACGGCGAAAAGATCGCCCAGGTGGTACGCGAGCACAAGTCGACCATCCTTTTGGCGACGCCGACCTTCCTGCTGGCCTACCTGCGTCGGGCCAAGAAGGAGGACTTCGCCACCCTGCGCCTGGTGGTGACCGGTGCCGAGAAGTTGAAGGCCAAGTTGGCCGACACCTTCCAGGAGAAATTCGGCATCCGTCCCATGGAGGGTTACGGCGCCACCGAGCTGGCCCCGGTGATCACCTTGAGCCTGCCGGATGTGGAGATCGACGGGGTGCGGCAGTACGGTGCCAAGGAGGGGAGCGTGGGGCATCCGGTCCCCGGCGTGGCGATCCGCGTGGTCGACCCGGAGAGCGGCGAGCCCCTGAAGCCGGGCGAGCCCGGCCTGATTCTGGTCCGGGGGCCCAACGTGATGGTCGGCTACCTGGGGAGGCCGGACAAGACCGCCGAGGTGGTCCGGGACGGCTGGTACGTCACCGGCGACATCGGCATCATGGACGCGGACGGCTTTGTGAGGATCACCGACCGGCTCTCGCGCTTCAGCAAGATAGGGGGTGAGATGGTCCCCCACGGCGTAATCGAGGACGAACTGCACGGCCGCCTGGGGCAGGTCGGTGTGCTGGCGGTGACCGCCGTACCGGACGAGAAAAAAGGGGAGCAGCTGGTGGTGGTCTACGCGAAGGGCGCCACCGATGCGGAAACCCTGCAGCGGCACCTCTTCGAAAGCGCACTCCCCAACCTCTGGAAGCCGGGTCGCGACGGCCTTATCGAGGTGGAGAGCCTCCCCATGCTGGGGACCGGCAAGCTGGACCTGAAGGGGCTTAAGGATCTGGCGCTGGCCGCGCTGGGAAACTGACGGGAAAACAAGGAGCACCCCGTGAACGGGCGTCGCGCCTTATAAAATCGGTGATCTGAAGCAGCATCACTAATCCGGAGACTTGTTATGAAATCATGCACCGCGTTACTCACCTTGCTTTTCACCCTTTTCTCGGTTCTGCCGCTCCAGGCCGCCGGGTCCCTTAAGGACCTTGCCAAATCCGGCGTTTGCGGCGCGACCCAAGGTTGCGCCGGCCATCTGGCGACCGTCCATGGCTGCAACCGGGAGTCGGTGGAGGCGGGGCTCAAGAAGGAGTACGAGGAATTCCGCACCCTGGCCGAGCAGGCGCTGTCGCTGCGGGCCGAGACGATCAAGACCGGCGAGCGGATCAAGCAGAAGATGGACCAGGGAAAGCCGCTGACCGGCGAGGACCTGACCCTTTTGAACCAGGGGATCCTGGAACACGGCAAGCTGCGCGCGAGGCTCCTTGCCATGGCAGAGGCGCACGAGTGCTGGCTTGACGCCGGCGAGCAGGACCTGGCGAAACTCGGCGTCACGCCGCAGAGCCGGCTTAAAGGGGTGATGATCTCGCTCTCCTCGGCCCTCGTCCTCTACGACAACTACCTCTTGGCCGTCTCCCTGTTCGAGGGGGACGGCAAGCTGCGCCGGATACTCAACGAGCAGGACCCGGGGTACGAGGTGAAGCGGGCCGAGCTTGCCAAGATCACCATGAACTACGATTCCATCAGCAACCGCAAGAGGGTGCGCAAGGCGATCCGTTTCTACGAGAAGGAGCTGAAGAAGTTCGAACCAGGTTTCACGGCTCCCCTGGAGACGGCTTACGTCGCCACCCTCATCAAGCAGAGCCCGTCCTACGGCATGGTGAAGGAGTGGTCCCCCTTCTATGTGATAGGCAGGAAGCTCGGCTTCTTCGGCGCGGTGACTAGCGACACCCTGACGGGACTCGAGCGGGAGGGCACCAGCCTTTTCAGCATGATGTTCGGCAATGCCGTCGGCCTGGTCGAGACCCGCAAGGGGAAACTCTACGGCCGCGACGATGTTAAAGCGGACATAACCGGAAACCTGCGGGCCGGGGATATTCTCCTGGAGAAGACCCCCTTCAGGCTTACCGACAAGCTCATTCCCGGATACTGGGGGCACGCCGCCGTCTGGACCGGCAGCGAGGCGGAACTGAGAGAACTGGGGATCTGGGATCATCCCGTGGTGGTCCGCTACCGTAGCGAGATCGGCAAGGGGCGGCGGGTGGTGGAGGCGCTGCGCTCGGGGGTGGAGATGAACAGCATAGAGCACTTCCTCAACATCGACTCCATCGGCATCCTGCGCAAACCCGTCTCCAGTCGCGAGGAACGGGCCAACATCGTCATCCAGGCTCTGCGACAGGTGGGCAAGCCATACGACTTCAACTTCGACGTGGAATCTAAGGGGCGGGTCTACTGCTCGAAGCTGGTCTACCTCTGCTACAGCGGCATGGACTGGCCGACCAAGAGATCTCTCGGGCGCACGACGTTCACCCCTGACGATGTGGCCATCAAGGCCGTCCAGGGCGGTTCCCTCCAGTTGGTCACCTTCTATCACGAAGGAAATCGCGTCAGCGACAGCAGCCTATCCGCCATGGCAAAGCTCATGGGTGCGGCTGTGAGCAAAGAGGCTTCCCTCAAGCGTCAGGAGTAGTCTTTCCCGCTGTGGACCGATGATCCGGAAGAGGACCGAGTCGGGCGCTGCAGGGGGCAAGGTGCGTCGAGCGCCCCGGCAAGCTGAGGAGAAAACAAGATGTCCTACCTCTATGCAATTGTGGGTGCGGTAGTCGGCGGGATGCTGGCCCACGCATCGGGCTTTTTCTTCGGTGCCGGTTTCGGGTGGTTACTCGGCACTAGCACCGATCTGCGCGAGCGACTCTCCCGGGTGGAACGGGAGCTCGACTGGCTCCGGAAACAAGTGGCCGGCAAACAAGCGCTGCCCGAGAGGACGCCGGCCGCGGATCTGGGCTCGCCTGCCGCCGACCGGCAGGGTGAACGGGTCGCGCCGGTCCCGGTGCCTGCGGTATCGGAGGTCGCGGCGGGGCAGGGTGCACCTCGGCAGGCGGCCCCGGCCGCCCCGGGGCCGGACCCGGTGCACGCGGCAGCCGCCTTACCGAAGCGGCCGACCTTGCAGGACGCTCAGGAAAGGCCCGCGCCGTCCGCCCCGGAATCTCCCCTGGTTGCCGGCATCAGGGATTTTCTCACCGGGGGGAACCTGCTGGTGAAGGCCGGCATCGTCATCCTCTTCTTCGGTGTCTCCTTCCTGGTCAAATACGCGGCGGATCGCGGGCTGATACCGATCGAACTGCGCCTGGCCGCCTGCGCTCTGGGCGGGGCCGCCCTTTTGGCGATCGGGTGGCGCCTGCGCGAGGAGCGCAGGGAGTATGCGCTGACCCTTCAAGGGGGCGGCATCGGCGTACTGTACCTGACCTCGTACGCCGCCTTCCGTCTCTACGACCTGATCCCGCCGTTTCCCGCTTTCGGGGTGCTGCTGGCGGTCTCCCTGCTCTGCGGCGTACTGGCCGTCGTGCAGGATTCCCGGACGCTGGCCCTTTTTGGCATCTCCGGCGGGTTCCTTGCGCCGCTGCTTGCTTCGGTCGGCTTTGGGAACCACGTGTTCCTGTTTGGCTATTACCTGGTTTTGAACTGCGGCGTGATCGGCATCGCCTGGTTCAAGGCATGGCGGCAGCTGAACCTGGCCGGTTTCATCTTCACCTTCCTGGTCGGCGCCATCTGGGGTGCCAGCTATTACCAACCCGCATACTTTCCCAGCACCGAACCTTTCCTGGTGCTGTCGTTTCTCATCTACACGGCGGTGGCGGTGCTGTTCGCCCAGCGTAAGCCGCCCCGGTTGCAGGACTACCTGGATGGCACCGTCGTCTGCGGCACGCCGGTGGTTTCCTTTGCCCTGCAGGCGTGTCTGGTGGCCGATTACCGCTACGGGATGGCCTGGAGCGCCCTGGCTGCCGGTCTTTTCTACTGCGCGCTTTCCTGGGGGCTGTCCCGACGCGGCAGTACCATGATGGCTCTCGCCGAGGCCTTCCGGGCTTTCGGCGTGATCTTTCTCACCCTGGCTATCCCGCTGGCCTGCGACGGCCGTTGGACGGCCGCTGCCTGGGCCCTCGAAGGGGCGGCCATCGCCTGGATCGGCATCCGCCAGGAACGGCTCGCGGCAAGGGTGTTCGGCTACCTGCTGCAGGCGGGGGCGGGAATCGCGTTTCTGATCGAATTCGCCAGGCCGGTCGGGGCTCTCCCGGTGTTGAACGTCTTCTTTCTGGGGTGCCTCCTCCTCAGCCTGTCCGGGCTCTGGACCGCCTATTCGCTCTACCGTGCCAGCCAGCAGATGGCGGCGTGGGAGTACAGTCTGAGCCAACTGCTCATCGCCTGGGGGCTTTTCTGGTGGGTCGCGGGAGGGCTCAGTGAAATCGACCGGCATGTGACGGCCTCGTTCGAGACCGGGGCGCAGATCCTCTTTATCGCGACGACCTGCGCACTGTGCCACCTGGTGGAGCGCTGTCTTTCCTGGTCGCCGCTTGGCTGGCCCGCCCTGGGGATCGTCCCGGCGCTCTGGTGCTGCGCGCTGCTCGGGTACCCGGCGCATCCGCTGGAAAACGGGGGCTGGCTCGCCTGGCCGGTGGCGTTCGCAGTGTTGTACGCCATTCTCTACCTTAAGGACGACGAACACCCCGAAGTGCTGCCGTTTGCGCACGGTGCGGCGCTTTGGCTCTTCGCCATCCTGGCAACCTGGGAACTCGGATGGCAGGTGCGCCACGTGGCCGACGGGGCAGGAAGCTGGCTCACCATCAGTCGCGGAATCGTCCCGACCGCCTTGGTTCTCCTGCTGGCGCAGTGGGGCAGCCTGCTTGAGTGGCCGGTGCGCCGCCATCAGGAAACCTACCTTTCGCTGGTCGCTTTCCCTCTCGTGCTTTGGAGCTGGCTCTGGTGCATCCTGGCCAACCTCACCGACCGCGGCGATCCCGTCGGCATGGCGTGGCTGCCGTTACTCAACCCTTTGGACCTGGCTTGCGCCCTTTCCCTTGGCGCGCTCTTTCTCTGGTTCCGGCGTTTCAAGGAGCTTGAGCTTACGCGCGGGCCGCGGCTGAGCAGATCCCAGGCGACCGCCTTCTTTGCCGCAACCCTGTTCCTCTGGCTCAATGCGATCCTCGTGCGCGGTCTCCATCATTGGGGCGGCGTCCGGTTCGACGCAACTTCCATGTTCCACTCGAACCTGGCCCAGACCTCGTTCGCTCTTCTCTGGAGCCTGGTTGCCCTTTGCGTTATGGTGGTTGCCACCCGCCGCGGGTTGCGAACCGCTTGGGTCGCCGGAGCCGGACTGCTCGGAACGGTGGTCGTGAAACTTTTCCTGATCGATCTGGCCGGACGCGGCACCGTCGAGCGGATCGTATCGTTCGTGGCAGTCGGTCTGCTTCTTCTGGTAGTCGGCTGGTTCTCGCCGGTCCCTCCCCGCACAACCCGCTAAGCGTCGCTTCCCGGGAGTCCCTCACGCGGGCTCCCGGGAACTGCACATCCTGCTCTATCCCATATCCTACCTTGAATGGCTCTATAGACATAAAATGCATCCTGTCTGTACTTTTATTGAATAACCAGATTTGCCAACTCTCTGCCTCTTTCAATTCGCGCATTTCAAATATTCTAGTTAATCAGTTGGTTAGCCAATGGTGACAGCCATGGCACGCCTGCTGCTATAGCTTTGTCAGAAGACGAATCGATGCAGCAAGGAGGAGCCCAATGGAAATGTTCATCGTTAAGCTGTTTGTCGCTGTTTTTCCTCTCGTGGTAGCTATCGCGCTTATCAATCTGTCTGACCCGAAGTTTCGCCAAGGCATTCGGGTAGTCTTCCGGGGACGGCGCTGCCGCACTGCGATGGCCCGTGCCTTGGCTGGGGGAGTCATGATCCGCTGAAACACACACATCGCATTTTATTCTTAGGAGGTTCCACCATGAAACTACGTCACCTGCTTTTTGCATGCCTTGTCCTCGTCAGTACCGGCTCCCTTTTCGGCTGCGCGCAGAATCTGACCCGCAGCTCCTCCTCCGCGTCCTTGGGAAAGATCATCGAACCGGTGCGGGATTCCAAACAGGCGACCCAAAAGACGCCGCTGGCGCTTCCGGTTTCCGTGGCAATTCTGGCCATTCCCAGCCAGACTCGCGGCGACAGCCAAGTTCCCAACACGACGCTGCGCACGGCCGCTGAAAAGCTGAAACAAAAACTGCTGGCGAACCCGAAATACGTGAATTCCGTCACCGTGGTGGAGCAGGATGACGTCGAAGGAAAGGTGTCGCTCGACAAGATCCGCAAGTTGTACGGTGCCGATGTCGCTATCATCATGTCGTACCATCAGGACCAAAGAAGCGTGCAGCCCGGTTTCTTTGCCCTGATGGATGCGACCGTCGTGGGCGCGTTCCTGGTACCTGGCGTCGAGATACAGACCGTGAGCGTGATCGACGGCAAGGTGGTCCATCTGCCGAGTAACGCCATCATCTTCAGGGCAAGCGGCACCAACGAGGCTACCTCGCACTCGACCTCCTACGCCTCGCGTACATCCTTTACCGAAGCGTCCATCGCCAGCATGGTGGCGGCCACTGACGACTTCGGCAACTCGCTGACCAAGGCGCTCAACAGGTTCGATAAATTCGACCTTTCTCAGGCGGTACCCATTTCCGCCCTGGCGGCGGAGAGTTCCGAAAAGGCGAAAGCCGGATCCGCCCCCGCCAACGATTACTGGAAAAAGGTGGATACCTACAAAACAACCGGTGGCGGAGCCTTCGGCTTAATCCCCCTGCTGATCGCTGCGGCCACCTGCTGCGCGGCATGGCGGCGCAACTGATGTACCCGGTACTGATCGCAGCCTGCGCCGGGGTGGTGACCGCCTCGGCGCATCTCAGCAGCTTGATGGCGCTGGATACCTCGCAGGTCTGGGCCGGGCAATGGTGGCGCATCTTGACCGGACATCTCGCGCATCTTACCTGGCGCCAGTACGCGGTTGATGCTCCGGTTTTCATCGGTCTTTACAGTGTTTATCGCAACAAGTCGGGAGCTGTCTCCGCCCTGGTCTTGTCGCTCTTCGCGGCTGCCACCGTGTCGCTTGCCGTCATGGCCGCCGGCTTGCACCAGGTGTACGGCGGGCTCTCCGGCGTTTCCTGCGCGGCGGTAACTGCGATTCTGTGCTCCATGATGTACGAGCGTCCCCGGCAAGTGTTCCCCTACCTTATGAGCGCCATGTTCTGCTGCTACCTGCTTTTCATGGGAGGCATCGCAGGCGGGGTGGAGGTCGCCCAGGAGGGGCATCTAGCGGGAGCCGCGTCAGGCATAATCTTCGCCAACTGCGAGATTTGGCTGCGCCGCCTGAACGTGCAAGGGCCGAATCTCGTTGGCGCGAACGGCGGTGGCGTTAGGGAAGGGTGAGTCCGGCCGAGTTTGTCGCACCACATGGCTGGTTGCTTTCTCTTGTAGGACCGGCGCCGGTGGTGCTATCCTCCGCCAGGCCTGCACGAATGGGCGATCAAATTGCCGAGCGCTAGCTGGAGCCGAGCATGAAGGATCTGGAACAGACCGCACTGACGGGACAACTGCTGGCTCTTGCTTCGGCCGTTCTCTTCGGTGTTTCTCCGGTCTTTTGCAAGCTGTTGATCGGAGACATGTCGCCGGCCCTGTTGGCTGGGCTGCTTTACCTGGGCTCGGGTCTCGGCCTGCAGATCGTTCTCCTCTTCCAGCGCAGGAACCCCCTGCGGGAGCTGGGCCAGCTCTCACCCCGGCACCGGCTGAAGCTGCTCGGGGCCATCGTCTCGGGCGGCATCATCGCCCCGGTAAGCCTCGCTTTCGGCATCAAGTACGGGACCGCGTCCGAAGTATCGCTCCTGCTCAACCTGGAAACGGTTGCCACCACCGTCATTGCCTGGCTCGTCTTCAAGGAGTACATCGGCCCTTATGTCTGGTCGGGCAAGGTGCTGATACTCGTCGGGGCGTGCACCGTCATCCTGAGAGCGGAAGGTGGGGCTTCGTTCTCTCTTCCCGGGCTATTCGTGGTAATCGCCTGCATCTTCTGGGGCATCGACAACAACCTCACGCGGGACGTGGAGGAACTTTCGTCCACGGTACTGGCATCCGTCAAGGGGCTCGCGGCCGGGCTCTTCACCATCGTGCTGGCGCTCGTCGTTGCTCCGGGGCCGGCAGCGCTGCCCCAGGTGTCGGGAGTCCTCGCGGTCGGCGCTTTGAGCTATGGGCTCAGCCTGGTCCTCTTCGTGGAGGCGCTGCGGAAGATCGGCGCTGCCCGGACAGCCACCTTTTTCTCCGTGGGGCCTTTCTTCGGCACGCTGCTCTCCGTCGCGCTCCTCGGCGAGCGTCCGCCCGCGTCGTACTGGATCGCTACCTCGCTGATGCTGGCCGGCATCTTCCTTTTGTACCGCGAAGTGCACCGGCATCGCCACGCCCATGAGGAACTGTCGCACACCCACAGCCACCGCCACGACGAGCATCACCACCACGACCACGAGGCTGGCGATGATCGCGATGATCGCGAACTGCACGAGCACTTCCACGTCCACGAGCCGGCCACCCATTCTCACGCCCATTGGCCCGACCTCCATCACCGGCACCACCACTGAACTCCCCCTAAAGCGCCTTCAAGACATTCTGCGGAACGGTCAGTTTGGCGTTTTTAAGCAGCCTCTATGACAACGGCACCGATGCCAGATCGACCGCCGTTACCGGTAGATTTCTATCCTTGTGCGCCTCATTTGCATCTCGCGGGCTACCATGTTTAAATCACCCTGTGCTTAGCTGTCTTCACCACTCTTATCAGCCCGAAAACAAATGGCGGCGCTTAGCAAGGTAAACCTTGCGTAATGACATGGACATGACAAATAAACCGGTAGCAAATGACGCTGGTGCTGCGCTGGAACCGGTCGGGCTCTGGGAACTGGTGTTGTATTTTCTGCGTCTTGGTGCGAGCGGTTTCGGCGGTCCCATTGCCCTGGCCGGCTACATGCAACGCGACCTGATCCCGCGGCGCTGGATCACGGAGGACGAGTACCGCGAGGGACTTGCCTTTTCCCAGATGATGCCGGGACCGCTCGCAGCCCAACTCGCCATGTGGATCGGCTTCGTCCGCCACGGGGTGAGGGGTGCCTCGCTCGTCGGCATCGTCTTCATCCTTCCCACCTTTCTCATCGTGATCGTCATCTCCGGGCTGTACGTCGCCTACCACGGACTGTCCGCGGTCCAAGCGCTCTTCTACGGCATGGGCCCGACCATCATCGCGATAGTGGCGCTCTCCGCCTTCCGCCTGGCCCGGACCACCGTGGGAGCGGACCGGCGCCTGTGGTGCATCTTTGCGGTGGTGGCGCTGGCCACGGTGGTGGCCCGCACCGAAATTGCGCTGCTGTTCGTCGCGGCGGGACTCGTCGGCATACTCCTTTACACTCCCCGGGGCGGTTGGCGGGGATCCGGGCCCGCCGTCTCGGGGCTTTTCAGCGTCCCCGTGGCAACCGGGATAGCGGTCGGCGTCCCGATCCTCTGGGAACTGGGCGCCTTCTTCATCAAGGCTGGCGCGTTCACCTTCGGAAGCGGACTGGCCATCGTGCCGTTCCTGCACGAGGGCGTGGTACTCCAGCACCACTGGCTGAACGAGCGTGAGTTTCTGGATGCCGTTGCCGTGGGGGTGATCACCCCCGGACCGGTGGTGATCACCGCGGCCTTCGTCGGCTTCCTGGTGGCGGGGTTCTGGGGAGCGCTGGTGGCAGCCGCGGGAGTCTTTCTGCCGGTCTATCTTTTTGTGCTTTTTGTCGGCCGCTACATCCTGCGCTACCGGGACAGACCTGCGGTGAAGGGGTTCGTGAAGGGGGCCACCTCGGCGGCCTCAGGGGCCATCGCCGGAGCGGCAGTCATTCTGGCAGAAGGCTCCATCGTCGACCCGGCGACCGCGATCATCGGGGTAGTGAGCCTGCTGATCCTCTGGCGCTTCAAGGTGCCCGAACCATTGCTCCTTGCCGTGGCCGCCGTGGCAGGGATTTTCCTGTACAAAGGCTAGGCGGAGGTGGACCATGTAACAGAGCGGATTCGCACCGGAGTGCCGAGGATGTGATCCGGTAAGGCATTCTGCTAAACGTTGCGCATTGGGCAGAGAAGGAGAAGGACAATGGATAAAAGGTTCGTGACAGTTCAATTGGTCGTGGCGGCCCTGATGATCGGCTGCACGCAAGCGCAGGCCACCGTGAAGGCCCCGCGGGACAAGGTGGTAGCGGCGGGGCAAACGCTGCAATGGAATTTCGACACCGGCCCAACGGGAGGCGTTCCCGCCGGCGCGGCAGTTGATAGCGGAACCTGGCAGGTAAAGAAGGAAGCGGATGCGCCAAGCCAGCCCCACGCCCTTTGCCAAACGGGGGCAGCGCAGTACCCTGCCATCGCCCTGAGCGACAAGGTGTTCGGCGACCTGGTCGCTACCACCCGTTTCAAGCCGGTCTCGGGAAGCGAGGACCGGGCCGCCGGAATCATTTTCCGGATCCAGGACAAGGACAACTACTACATCCTGCGGGCCAATGCCCTGGAAGACAATGTGAACCTGTATCGCTATACCGGCGGAAGCCGCCATGTCATCAAGGAAGGGTCGGCACGGGTTGCTTCCGGCAAGTGGCATGAGTTGCGGGTGGAGGTAAAAGGGGATCTGATGCGAGGTTTCCTGGACGGCGTCCTGGTCGTCGAAGCGCGCGACGCAGCCTTTAAGACCGGGCAGGTGGGGTTATGGACCAAGGCCGACTCGGTTACCTGCTTCGACAATGTCAGCGTCACCGCGCGGTGACGGACCGGTTGGGAAGGATGGTTCTGCCGGTATGTTGAAAGCGCCCGTGAGCCTATCTGGCGTGCCCCTCGGCCGGCGCGACCCGCCCTGAATCCGCGTCTGCCCTGTTGCTGGCCGGTAGCGGCCGCTCTACAGCTTGTTGACCCGATACCCTCTCTTCTTCAGCTCTGCGATCAGCCCGTCAGGGCCCACCAGGTGCGCAGCGCCGACCAGGATGAAGATCGGCCGGGGGGATTTCCGCTGCGCATCGATAAACGGGAGCCAGCTCCGGTTGCGGTCCACGATCAGCCGTTGGTAAAGCAGCGGCTGTTGTTTCTTTAGATCGGAGACCATCAGCTCCTCCAGACTTCCTACATCCCCTTTACGCCAAGCAGTGGCCATTTTCTCGAAGAAGTCGCTCATTGAGCGCATCTCCTCGATGGAACGCAGGACAAAATCGTCTTCCATGCCGTCTGCCATGGACACCAGGAAGTCGATCTGGTCGTCGACACTCTCCAGGGCGTTGATCGTCTTGTGATCTTTTTGTGCCTGCTCGTAGAAGAAGGCGTCGACCCCTTTGTGGTGTACCTCTAGCTTCGTCAGTTCCAAAAGCGCCAGTGTCGTCATCACCAAGCCCGGCTTGAACTTGCTTAAGGCCTGCAAAGGGACGCCATTGGCGTCGCAGAAGGACTTCAACTGCTTGTAGGCCTTGGGCGACAAATGGCTGGCGAGGGTGCTGCCGTCGCTGTACATCGATTTGGCTAGGATTTTCTGCTGAGTGGAAGGGTCTTGGATGGCGCTCATGTCCGTTTCGAATGCCACCCTATCCGATGCCTGGTATGCCTTTTCGAACTCCGACGGCAAGGGGAAATCCGAGTCGCGCAGGATGTGGAACGTGCCACCGAGGTAGATGATGCTGTCCTTGTTTTGTGCTTTCCACACCGACGACTCGGCGGTCGCGAACGTACAGGCGCAAAGGACCAGCAGTATGCCGAGCACGGATCTCTGGACGTTCTTCATCAAAGGCTCCCTTCTCCCGCTGAGTGAACAGCTGTGTGGCAACTACGGCCCCTGCCATGGTAGCGCCTTTTCTGTTTTTTCCCGCTCTTGACTGGAAAAAGGTGGTTGGCCTCAAGAAAGAGACCGTACCTTCGCGCAAAATAGTACGGATGTCAACACTGGAGCCGCCGGTGCCGGAGGGCCATCGATTGCAGGATGTCAAACCTGTCTCCGATAGACAAATTGTTTACGTAGTTGACGACTCGGTAATTAAGAGCTATCCATTCTACTCTGTAAATGGATGTCGAGGGCGGCATCTCCACTTTGGAGGGATACGTGAATAAGTGCGCTCGCGCGTTGCTGGCTTCTTGTCTTATGGTTTGCACCTTTATGATAGCAAATGCGGAATCTGCAGACAGCTCAGCCAACGAAGCGGCTAAGGAACTGATGAACCCTCCGGGTGAGACTGCCGGTCGGCATCCCTGGAACGCTTCCGCTGACCTGACCTGGCTCCCTGGCAGTGACATCAAGGGCACGGGCGGCAAGCTCGGCATGCAGGAATTTGAATCCAGGTTCGGCAGGAGCTGTCTCATCTCACCCAAGCTCTCTATTGCCACCGATTTCGCCTACTCGCTCAAAAGCATAGATGCCCCTGCCAGCGCCAGGCTTCCCGAGTCCCTGCATACCCTGTCAGTAGGGCTCACCGGCAACTACCAGGTGAAGGAGAATCTCGGACTTACACTTCTCGTCAGGCCGAGTCTGAACGGTGACTTCAAGTCGATCGGCACCGAGGATATCAGGACCCAGATCGGTATGCTGGGGATGTACCACAGTTCGCAAAAACTGACCTTTCTGGCGGGCCTGATCTATCTACAGGGCAATGAGGCGATTCCGGTCCTGCCGGTTGTTGGCGTCATCTACCGGCCCAATGAACAATGGACTTTCAGCACAGTCGCTCCGCGACCAAGCATAAAATTCAGTCCCAACCGAACCTCGAGCTATTACATCGGCGGCGAATTTTCGGGGACAGAATACCGGCTGCACGACGACTCTCTCGACGCAGAAGAGATACGGTACCGGGATTTGAGGGCGCTGGCAGGAGCCGAGTTTCTCCTCTTTTCCGCGCTGAAGCTGGACCTCGCCGGCGGCTACGCCTTTGACAGGAAGTTCGTCTTCTACGACAGCTCAAGAAGCGATGTAAGTATCGATGACGGTCCTTTTGCGAAGCTCGGGTTAAGTCTGGTTTGGTAGCACGGTAGGGATGTGACTCACGGGATCGGGTCGCACCTGGATAATAGCTAAAGCTACTGAGAAACCCAGGTGCGGCCTGTTCGAGGTACCTTCGGATGGGATGTGGGGCTCTGGTCCGGAATAGCCGCTTTGTTATTTTTGCTTGTACCTGCCTGGCTCGTCAAAGAAGGTCACATCCGCATACCCCGCATGAATTTTCCCGGAATGTTTCACACCCGACGGTATATGGTAAATGCTCCCTTTACCGTAGGTTCTTGATTCGCCGTCGACCACCAAATCTATTTCCCCCTGAATGACGATTCCGACTTGGGCGGCATGCGAGTGTTCCGGGAGGTCGACGTCCTCCTCAAATTCCATAAAGATTATCTGATGGCTGTCCGCCTGTGACAAGAAAGCCCGTATTCCTTTCAGCGGGATATCGGCTTCCGGAAGATTTCTTATCGGCTCGGGAAATATACCGTTCATCTGTTACCTCCATTTTCGTTTTCCTTCCCGCCCATTCAGGACGACCCATTGGATTTACCAGATCAATTCATTTCTAGCAACCCGCAGGTTCTATGAAGTGGATTTAATAACACGATTTGTGAACTGCCGAACTTCGGCAACACGTAGACCGGTCTGCTGAGAAATAGCTCGTTTGCTTTTATGGTGTCGGTCGTCGAGATCATGGGGGAGGAGAGGCTGGAGGAAGAAGGGGCTACAGCTGTCTGTAACCCCCTCGAATTTGCGTAGAGATAGGGTGCGTATCGATGCGTCGGCCGTTCATTTGCCGAAAGCCTCAAGAAATTGCTGCAGCAACTGTGGTGCGTTCGACTTAATCTTCCCGCCCATGAAATCCATGATACCCGGCCGGTACCCCTCGTTCCAAATCCTGTTAAACATCTCGCCGCTGGTCTTACACACGCAGTCAGCTTCTTCAACGGTCTTGCCATCCTGTATCGTGCATCCCTCGTCGCTGAGCGTAACGGTCTTCTTTACGTCGTCGACGGAAAAGTAAAAGACGGTCGGGATACTGAATACCCCTTTCTGGTAACTGTCCTGCAGCGTGTCAAAAATCTTTGTGTGCATCTATTCCTCCCTTGCCTCTACTAGGTTTCCTCCCGGCAGGCAAAAGCGTCGCCGTGGCTCTCGGTGTCGTTGCCAATAAAGAAGGAGAGCGCGTCGCGCATCAGGTCCGAGATGCTCTGCTTGGACTGGTCTGCGTGCGCCTTGATCAACTCCAGTTCTTCTTTGCTGATACGCAACGATATGACGTTGTAACGTGCCGCTTCTCTTTGGATAGCCATCTGCTTTCCCTTTTTTGCAGCCTGTCCGGTTGCCGTGTCACCGGATCTTTTGATTGAGTGGTGCCCGGCCTCTTCCTTGCCGGTTGGGCGACGGTTGGCGGGGGCGGGCCCGAGAACCCACCCCCGCACATTGTCGTTAGTACCCGAGTATCTGCAAAACTGGCGGCAGCGTTATCTCTTTCGCTGCGACCGGAACCTGGGCCAGAGGTTTCGCCAAGGTGGCCAGCGAACCGGCAGAGGTCGGATCAACCACCACGCCTCTCAGCAGGTAGGCAACCAACTGGGTCTGCGCCAGCGCCGTGTTCGCGGGCGTCGTGTTGTCGATCAGGAAGCCGTGGTCGATGCCGGTCTGATCGAACTGGAAGTACCCCTCGGTGGGAGTGGTCCCGGCAATGCTGATACCACGCGCCGGGACGACCTTGGGTACCGGGGTTGCGCCGCTCAGGGTGAACATGAAGGTTGCAGGGACGGTACCGGAAAGGTACGACAGCTGATCGAACCCGGGGGCGACGGTGCTGCCGGCCGCTCCGAGAACCCCTCTGCCACCCAAGGCATTGCCGAGGTAGCGGGTGTTGGCGTTGGGGATGACCTGGTCGCCTACCGCTTCCTGGATCACGACGCGTCCGGACAGGCGGGAAGCGAGACCGCTTTGCAAGGGGGTGGTGATGCTCGCCGGATCGACCGAGTCGATGACGGTCTGGGTCACCAGGAAGAACTGGTTGTAGGTCGGGGTGTCGACGGCGATCCCGATCGCGGCCAAGCCCGCGTTAACGCTCGGGCCGAAGGCCGGGCTGTCCTTCATCAGGTAGGCGAGCTTGCCGCCGGGGACGCTCAGGAACCCTTTCATGTCGGTCGCGGTGGGAAATGCGCCGTTGCCGGTGTTGCCGGCCAGGTAGTAGGAACCGACGATGGAACCGAGGCTTTGGCCCACGAAGGTGATTTCGGTAGGGGGGGCTGCTGCGATCCCTGCCGTTACGAAACCGCCGGTCCTGATAGCCAGTTCCAGCCGGTTCAGGTGGAAGGCCGCCTGCTGGACGTTGGAGCGCGTGGCGAGCGGCGCGCCCACGGCCATGAAGTCCTGGCCCCAGGCGGATCCCGTGGTGTGGCCCGTGACGGCGAGCGCTCCGTGCAGCGGCAGGTCGATGGCGACGACCGCATACCCGGTGCCGGTCAAGGACTGGGCCAGTGCCAGCACCTGCTCCTTCTGGCCGGTTATGCCGTGCTGGAAGATGATCAGCTTGCCGTTGGGCGCGGCCGGCTTCAGGTAGATGAACGGTAGGCTCTTCGGCACGTGATAGAAGCCGGTCAGGTTGTTGCCGGTGCGGAAGCCCTGCACTACGCCCGCCGCCGGGTTGTAGGCGCCGGTGACGCCGGTCAGGTCGATGGTGGCGGTATGGGCGGAAACGACGACGGGATCGAGCGAAAGATCCGCGCTGTCGATGTTCCCCGTCACGACGGAGGCGAGGCTCGCGGGGGCCGTTCCCGGTGCGCCTGCTGCAGTCCAGTAGGTGCCGCCAGGGATGGTTGCGGTTACAGTCGCGGCATTACTCCAAGTTTTACTGGGCAGGGCCCCGGCGGCAAAGGCGCGCAGCGCGCTTTCCACGGGGATCAAGGAGGCGGCCTTGGTGGTGGCGTTGGTCGCGTCGGTCGACACGAAGCCGGCTGCCGTGGTGATGAAGCGTCCCAGGAGGGCGATGTTGTCGCGGCTGGTGATGCCGGTGACCGCGGTCTTCGTGATCAGGTCGTTCATGAGTTTCGCGTAGCCGGAAAGGGCGATGTCGCTGCCGGACATCGCGTTGGCGCGGATCGGCTCCAGGGGGTCGAGCGGCGCCACCAGGGGAATGGTCGACTTCAGTGCGTCGAAGTAGGTCGAACTCGAGACCGGCTTGCCGGTGGCTGCGTCCTTGACGCCGCTGGTCACCACGTAGACGTAGCGTGTTGCCGGGGGGAGCGGGAAGTTCGGGGACAGGAAGACGTCGGTCCCGCCGGCGGTGTACCGGTAGCTGAACATCCCGGAGACGTCGGCGAAGGTGAGGGTGGAGTTCTCCGTCGCCGTAGGGGAAGCGCTGTCGCCGGTGATCTGGAACACCTTGATGGTGGCTGCGTTCACCGAGGCCGGATCCAGCGCGGCGCCGAAGCGGAGGTAGATCGGGGCGTTCAGGCCGGAGACGGCGTTGGTGCCGCTGACCTCCTTCAGGTTGATGTAGGCCAGCGCCTCGGGCGGCGTCATCGGTGTGTTGGCCGGCCGGGCACCGGTTACGTGCGTGGCCGGGTTGGTGTAGCTGGCAAGCGGGTCGGCGGCGGTAGCCGTGGCCAGGACGTTGGGGAGCGGCACGATGCTCGCCGCCGGGTCGAAGAGCGCCTCGTTGGCACTGGTCACGCCGGTCTGCTGATGGGAGTCGCTGCAGCCGACGGCCAATAGCAGCGTCAGATAGAAGAGACCTCGTATGATAACCGATTTCATGTCATTGCCCTCGCAAATGGTGGTTTAGGTTCGGGGACGGGCCCGCCTAGAATTTGATGGTCACGCTGGTGCCGAAGAGATGGGCGTCGCTCTTGAAGGTCCCGTTCTCGCCGGTGAGCGTCGCGTTGTTCTGGTTACTGACCGTGCGGTCCATCCAGTGCACCCACATGTAGGCCATGTCGAGAGAGACGTAGTCGTTGTGGATCCCCATGCCGAAGGAGAGATTGGTACGGTCCGCATCGGGCAAGATCGGTCCGAGGGTCGAGTCGGGAATCGGGTTGGTGTCGTAGGCAAAGCCGGCGCGCAGGTCGATGCTCTTGTTGTAGGAATACTGGCCGCCGGTCCTGTAGCACCAGGCGTCGTTCCAGTTGAGGGCCTGGGGCTGGTTGTTGAAGTTCCTGAACTGGGTGTTGTCGAAGTCGAACTTCAGCTGGTCCAGCGAACTCCAGCCGGTTCTTTCCGCATCGAATTCCAGGGTGAGCTTTTCGGTCGGCTGCCAGGCAATGCCGAGCCCCAGGCTGTCCGGCAGCGTGATGGTGCTGGACACGGGGGAGGTGGCGCGGATCCGGGAGTTGTAGGAGGTGAAGTTCGCCGCCTGGCCGATGGCTGCCGCTCCCGCTTGCGACGAGGCCAGGAAGTTGGCGTCCCCGTCTATCTTCAGGGTGATCTGGCTGCGGTAGGCAACGCCGAAGGAGAGCTCCTTGATCGGTTTCCATTTGAGGCCCAGGTTGTAGCCGATGCCGTTGGACGTGCCGTCCAGCCCCAGCTGGCCCAGCTCCGTCGGCTGGTTCGGGTTGTTGGCGTCCGGCACGTAGGCCGACTTCGACAGCGTGACGATGGCGTGGGTCACGTCGAGGCCGGCTGCCACCGCCAGGTTCAGGTCGTCGAAACGGTAGGCGACGGTCGGCTGGAAGTTGATCGGCTTGACCGCGATGTTCTGCATCTGGTTGCGGAAGGAGCTGCTGTCGTCCCAGCTTTTGGCCAGCGGGTAGATCGAGTTGATGCCGAGACCGAAACTGAGCGGGAGCGTTTCCAGGGTGTAGGTGGCGTACAGGCTGGGGGCGATGAAGAGGTCCTTTTTTGCCATCTCGTTAACTTCGGAGGTGCCGGAGAGCCCCGTCGTCCCGGTGAACTTGGTCTGCGGGACGGCGATGACCACGGAACCGAGGTTGACCTGGAGTCCTTTGAGATACGCGATGCCGGCGGGGTTGTAGTAGAGGGCGCTCGGGTCGTCAGCCTGGGCGACGAAGGCGTTTGCCATGCCCATCGCCTTGGCGCCCTGCTCGCTGATCTTGAGGCCCGCTCCGTGGGACGCGGGTGCCGTTGCCAACAGTGCGGCGCCGACAGCGGTATAAACCAGTGCTCTTCTCATTGTTGCCTCCTTTGGTTGTGCGGCCTTTCAGGACCACGGCAGCTATATACAGATCGACGCGACGCAGCCCTTCGGGGCATGGCCGGCGTCCATCTCAAATTTTTCCCCGCAGCGCCACCCACTGCCTTATGGCGGGATTACGAGCGGGGCGACGTGCGCGTCGCCCCCTGCTTCCCGGTTAGGCCAGGGTGCAAAGATCGGTTGCAGTGAAAAGATTGCGAAAAAATAAAACAGGATTTTGGACAGAATTAAACAACCTTGACGTGCATGTCAAGAATAAAAATGCGCCAACCGGGAAAATATCTCGCGTGGTGGAATTTTTTTAGACTGGCTTTGCCGTAAAAGGCGTTGTTTCACCAGGTTGGCGCGTGGTGCGTCCGGCACAACGGGACCGCCGCCAGGGCCGGATATGCCGCTGTGCTGCTAGCTGGCTGTTTTGTTTGGCGCGGGCGACCTCTCGTAACGGTACGGCAAACCGCGGAGTTAGTCGGTCGATCCGGGTATTCCCTGCCGGGTGCCGGCGTTAAAAAATCGAAAAAGTAAAATGGAATTATACTTGACATGAGCGTCAAGGTTGAGTATGGTTCGATAAAATTCACTTTCTCAGGTGGTGGGCGATGGAAAATTCCTTCAAATCGATTCCCGATATGCTTCGCCAAAACGCCTCGCGCTTCGAGGGGCACCTGGCCTTGAAGTACCGCAAACAGGGGAGATTCGTCACCCTGAGCTACGCGGGATTTTACGAGAGGGCGCTGATGGCCGCTCGCGGCCTGAAGAAGATGAATGTGCAGCCCGGCGACCGGGTCGCCATCCTGTCGGAGAACCGGGCCGGCTGGGTCATCGCCGACATGGGGATTCTGGCGGCCGGCGCAATAACCGTCCCGGTTTATCCGACCAACACGCCGGAGCAGATCGAATACATGCTGAACCACTCCGGCGCGAAGATCGTCTTCGTCTCCAGCAAGTTCCAGTATTCGAAGCTCTTGAAGGTGCGCTCGGCGCTCCCCGGGGTGGAGCTGGTGGTTTCCTTCGAGCGCTTCCTCGGCGACCCCGCCCTGCCGGTCTGCACCTTTTACCAGCTCTCCGAGATCGACCACCCCATCTCCGAGGAGGAGAAAAAGGAGCTGGAGGCGGGCATCGACAGGATCGAGAGCGGCGACGTGCTGACCCTCATCTACACCTCGGGGACCACCGGCGTGCCCAAGGGGGTCATGCTCTCGCACAACAACGTCCTGTCCAACAACCGCTACCTGACCGAGCAAAGCGGCTCGATCACCGACGAGGACGTCCTCCTCAGCTTCCTGCCGCTCAGCCACGTGCTGGAGCGCTCCGCCGGCTACTACATGGCGGTCAGGAACGGCGCCTTGATGGTCTTCGCCGACAGCATCGAGAAGATCCCGGAGAACATGCTCGAGGTGAACCCCACGGTCATGGTGAGCGTGCCGAGGCTCTTCGAAAAGATCTACCACCGCATCTACGAGAACGCCCACCACATGTCGATGGTCAAGCGGACGCTGTTCAACTGGGGCGTGGAGACCGGGAAGCGGTTCATCCAGGCGAAGTACATCGAGAAGAAGCCGTCGGCCCTTTTGGCCTTCAAGTACGCCATCGCCGACCGGCTCATCTTCAGCAAGATCCGGGCGCGCTTCGGCAGGCGGATGAAGCTCTGCTGTTCCGGCGGGGCGCCGCTCGACAAGAACATCAACGAGTTCTTCTGGGTGATCGGCATCCCCATCCTCGAGGGGTACGGCCTCACCGAGACCAGCCCGGCCATCTGCTTCAACACCTTCGAGCACATCCGCTTCGGGTCGGTGGGGGTCGTGCTGGACCAGACCGAGGTGAAGATCGCCGCCGACGGCGAGATCCTGGTGAAAGGGCCGCAGGTGATGCTCGGCTACTACCAGGACCAGGCCGCCACCGCCGAGGCGATAGAGGACGGCTGGTTCAAGACCGGCGACATCGGTCACATCGAGAACGGCTTCGTCTACATTACCGACCGCAAGAAGGAGCTCATCATCACCGCCGGCGGCAAGAACATCGCGCCGCAGCCGATAGAGAACGAGTTCAAGATGGACAAGTACATCTCCTCGG
>Ga0079306_1000678_pt1 | contig 28636 bp, 27 predicted proteins | sample Methanotroph_Enr_FD_79181 | JGI IMG/M metagenome (GOLD analysis project Ga0079306, IMG submission 79181) | Enriched soil microbial communities from Old Woman Creek wetland in Ohio, USA - Methanotroph_Enrichment_5 | ecosystem: Environmental > Terrestrial > Soil > Wetlands | place: USA: Ohio...
CGGTCTCCGAAGTATTGGGCAATTGCTGCCTCTTGTTTGGCATTCGCCCTATCTTGGGTCATCGCCATCAGGACAGTGCGCTTGCCTTCGCGAAGATCATCCCCAGCGGGTTTGCCCGTGAGGGCGGGATCACCGAAGACGCCTAGCAAATCATCGCGAAGTTGAAAGGCTTCGCCTAGAGGCAATCCGAACTCGGAGAACATCGCGAAAAAGTTGTCGCGCTTTTCTCCGTATGGAAGGGCAAGACTTGCGCCAAAATGCAACGGACGCTCGACGGTGTACTTGCCCGATTTGTAACGGGCGATCTTGAGTGAGCGGGCGACGCTTTGCGTGGCCAGCGCTTGTTCATGGATATCGAGAAATTGGCCAGCCATGATTTCAACGCGCATCTCATCGTATATTGCAAGTGTGCGAATGAGTTGAGCATCTGTAATCCCAGAATGGTGAAGCATCTGGTCGGCCCATACGAGGGCGAGATCGCCTAGAAGAATTGCGGCAGAGGCGCCGTAATTCATAGGAGATCCCGAGAGTTCCTCATCGTGGTGGATGCCTTCGAAGAGACGATGTATGGACGGCTTGCCCCTTCGAGTGTCAGAGGCATCCATGAGATCGTCATGGATGAGGGCGCATCCTTGAAGTAGTTCGAGGCAGGAAATAGCACGTATAATTGCGTCGTCGTCTTTGCCGTCTGCGCTTACATATCCGCAATAGGCAAAGAGTGGGCGTAAGCGTTTTCCACCGTCGAGGAGAAAAGCGTTGATCGCCTCGGCAGCAGGAATGAGTTCAGTGCCGATCTCTCCTAGATAATGTGTCTGCTCCGCAAGGAAATCAGTAAGGTCACGTTGCACGCGTATTCGTATGTCCGCTAGGGCGAACTGCGGTTCAAGGCTCACGTGGCTACGGTACCGTCACTACTCATAATGAGCGAAAGGAAGGTCATGGCGAGGACATATTCTTTTGAATTCTTCCCCCCGAAGGACCCCGCCGGTGAAGACCGCCTCTGGACGGCGATGACCGCCCTCGAACCTCTTGCTCCGGATTTCATCTCGGTGACCTATGGCGCGGGTGGTTCGACGCGCGAGCGGACGATCCGAATCACTGAGGAAATAACTAGTCGCACACATATTCCGACGGTTGCACATTTAACGTGCGTTGGGTCCACAAGGGATGAATTGAGCGAGATCCTCGATCATTACCATGATGCTGGCATCGGGAGCATCCTTGCTCTTCGAGGCGATCCGGTTGGCGGGCCAACAGCTCCATGGATTCCTACGCCGGGAGGTTTCAACCACGCCGATGAACTCGTGGCTCTGGCGGCGGCACGAGGGGATTTTACGATCGGCGTAGCAGCATTTCCTGACGGTCACCCGGCCTCGCATGGCAACCTCGATCAGGACATTGATGTTCTTTTGAGGAAGGAGCACCTGGGGGCAACTTTTGCAACGACTCAGTTCTTTTTTGAGGTTTCGAAATGGTCTTCGCTAGTCGAGAAGTTGGCAGCGCGGGGCTCTTCGATGCCAGTAATTCCAGGAATTTTGCCCGTGACCAATGTCAAGCAACTCGAGCGGATGGCCGAACTTGGAGGAACTCCCATTCCTTCAGGAGTTCGCGAGAGGTTTGCCAAGATTGAAGGAGATGCGGAATCTGTTAAGGCCTTAGGAATAGAAATTGCCACGGAGATGTGTCGCGAGTTGCTTAAGGCAGGTGCTCCTGGCTTGCATTTCTACACGATGAACAGTTCATCGGCGACACGAGAGATCTACCTCAACCTAGGGATAGAAAAATAGATTCGAGTTATTTAGTCCTCGGGTTTGCCAAGCCAGCGAGAGAAGAAATAAGGGGCAAGGACTAGAACGTATATCGAACCCGCAAAGAGGGCGATCTCTGGATGTTTGAAGAAGAACACATTGTCCACGATGCCAGAGAGGACGGTCCAACCTAGGAAAATGTCTACGGCTACGAATTCAGCGCCTTGCTTTCGTCTTTCCTTTGGAAGTGTGAAGTGAAGAATGGCAATCAAGACCATGCCGGTGAACAGCCATCCGGCAGGATTAGACAAGGGAATTTCACTTTCAAAGGGAACGTGGCCGCCGGTGAATGTCCATGTGACTCCGTGAGCAAAAGACATCTGAGGATCGACGAAAAGATGCCATGCCATCATGATCGCACCACCGTAAATAAATGCCCAATGCTCCGTGACACGTCTCGAGGCGATCAGGATTGGGTGCGCAAGCATGACCCAAAGAAAGGGAATCACTAAAGGCACAGAATAAATTTTTGCACCCAAGCTCGGATCGAATGAATGATCACCGAATGGCCAACCCGTCCTGACGCCAATTTGCTCGATGACGGTTGCGAATACAATGGTGAGTGCGAAGTACGTGAGCGCGTACCTCAAACCGAATGAAAAGTAGGCGTGGAGGAGCATTGCCAAGGCCCCTGCATAGACGGCGACAATCGTAATGACCTGAAGGAGTTCTCCATGAGTAAATGGGTAGAGCATTTGAAGACCAATTGCGATAGCAAGAGTTGTGCCAAGCATTTTTTGAGCGCTGGATGAAATTCCTCGTCGTCTGTTCCCGCGAGGGGTGAAATGACGTAAGGACACGTCCTTAGTCTGCCCTATCCCAGAGGTTTAGAGGCGTTCTGAAATTAATGAGAATCAGTTGTGTATTCCCGTTGTGAGAAGAATTTCATCAAGGACCTCAGAAGGGTGATCCCACATGGGTGCGTGACCGCACTCGGAGAAAATCATCCACCGCGTGTGCGAAGGCACAAGCGATCTCTCCTGACAAGTCGCTGCGGGAAGAGTTCGATCAGAATCTCCGAATATCACTGTCACTGGAATCGTGTCTGGGACTTGTTGGTCGAAACGCTTACGAAGCAGCGCATCCCAAGCAGGGTAATAACCCGCAGCGGTTGCCATTGCATTGGTGGCATCCAGACAGAGCTCGTAAGGGAAATCCCGCCACTTAGGACTGACATTCTCAAAACCGATCTTCCGTGCCCACTCATAATGGAGCAGAAGAGGGGACACGACCCTAAGACTGCTCGCAAGTATTCTCGCAATCGCGGTACCTGGGTATCGGGCCACAAACGGCTTAAGCCACAAACCCGCGGGGGCAAGACCTATCACGGATGCTATTGCTTGAGGGTTCATTGCGGCCATTTCGAGTGCGACCCAGCCACCCAGCGAATTTCCAACTATGTGGAATTTCGTAATTCCGAGCGATTCCATTGTTGCGAAAACAGATTGTGCAAGCGCTTTTGGATCCATCGGTTGGCTCTCATCCATGGGAGTAAGGCCGTGGCCCGGGAGATCTACGGTTACCACCGAAAAAGTGGATTCAAGTTCTTCAACGATAGGTTGCCAGGCGGTGGAAGCAGATCCCATTCCATGTATGAGGAGAATGACGGGCCTTCCAGACTCGTGCGAGCGGATTGTTGAATGCAGAATCATGTCGCTCAAACACTTGGTCTCAACCCGAGTGTGTTTCGGATCTCCTGCACGAACGTGATCGAACCGTCTTCATTGGCAAAATTGGAGAGTCTGGCCACGGCCTCTCTCCTCACTTCAGCGCGTACGTGCTCGGGAATTGCGAGCCACATCATGCGCTGACCGACGGACCACGTGAAGTCGTACCAATGTTGAGAATCGTCAAAATGCACATTTATGGCAGTCAATTCAGTTCTGATATCCGTGAAGCCTGCCTCATGGAGGAGATGTTCGACTCCTTCGTTGTTCGCAAAGGGACCCCCTTTACCCGATGTGCGCGCATCCCTCATCTGCGGTGGAAGGTAAGGTTGAAATACCTCGTCAACTTCTTCCCAGCGTGGATCTACTTGCCCAAATGTTGTCACTCCGATTCTTCCGCCAGGCTTCAGAAGAGGTAACCAGTTTCGTAGAGCGCCAAGCGGATCGGCGAGGAAGAAAAGAACGAGTGATGATGAGATGGTGTCAAATGGACCGTGCACTGTCGCTGGAGACTGGGCATCATCGACTTCGCATTCGACATTCTTAAGGCCCGTATGCAATGCAAGGCGACGGGCATGTTCGATCATTCCAATGGAGATGTCGATTCCGACTGCAAGACCATGAGGACCGATTGCTTCTGCCACAGGAAGTAGCACCGCCCCTCGGCCGCAGCCAATGTCGAGCCAACGTTCGCCCCCGCGAGGGGGCATAGCAGCGAGAAGTTTTGCGGCGATGGGCTTGAAGAACTCGACCCCGACTTCGTCGTAGGTGTCGGAGAGCTTGTCGAAGAGATTGGCCATCTTTTCAGTGTGCCCGGAAGCATCAACCATTTGGACAGTATGACATTGAGCCCTTTTGTGCGTCCATGAGAGGTCTATTCGCCGACTATCATCGATCGGGCATTGGTCAACGATGCCAGATCCTTGAATGTCGTTTGAAATACGGCGTGTGGGTGGCCGGCGGCGGCCCACACTACGTCATAGTCATTGAGAGCTAGGTCAATCAATACGACCCCTTCATCCGATAACCAGCCGACGGGACTTACGCCTCCGATTGCGTAGCCAGACCAAAGGCGAACAAAGTCGGCATCGGCGCGGTTAAGCCTTTCCACATTCAGGTTGCGCGCCACGAGTTCTGTATCAACTCGGTGCCTGCCACTAGTAATGACTAGAAGCGGTTTGTCATTTGGCAAACGGAAGACGATTGAAGATGCAATTTGACCTACTTCAATTCCCAGAGCCTCGGCAGCCTCCTTTGCACTTCTGGCGCTGTCAGAGAGAATCCTGATTTCTGATTTTACTCCTGCCATTTCGAGAGCAGATATCGCGCGCTGGACGGAGACGTTCTTAAGGACCTGTTCCACCCGGTGATTCTACGCAGCCTTGGCTGGGATTAGATCTTTCTAGCCAACTTGTCGAGAACAGGAAGGGCGGCGTTAAGCGCGGCGATCTCGGACTTGCTCAGCATCTGAATTCTCTGATTGATGCCAATAGTCCGCTCCTCCCATAAGTTCTTCAACACCTTGTGGCCAGAGGTGGTTAGTTCGACGAGCCAGGCACGCTTATCCACGGAGTCCTGCACGCGTTTTATGTAGCCCAACTCTTCCAAACTGGCCGTGACGCGAGTTGCGACAGGGGCGCCAATGGACTCATGCGTGGCAAGATCGCTGATTCGAATAGGGCCGAGTTCTTCGATTGTGGCAAGTGCTGAGACTTGAGAAGGAGTTAGGCCGCCTGCATTGTGCTGACGAATGGAGCGGATCAAACGTCCTATCACTAGCCGAAGTTCGGCAGCCGTGTGCGATTGCGACTTTGATAATGGAGCAGGCGATGCATTCATCGGACTACTTCGCTCTCAATTGCCGGCTCTCCCGGAACTGCGCCGCCTGAGAGAGTCATATCGCCAACGTGCTCGTGCATCGTGTGCTCGTCGTGGATGTAACGAGTTCCACGGAATGCGGAGAAGAGCGCCCCGACGATAGACATCGCGATAGCCAACGAGAACACGATTACCAGCCCGTGGTGGAATGGGGACTGGATGAGACTGGGGAAGAAATGCTTACCAGTCAATGTCGCCCATTGTGAATCGGTAACGTGCGTGGCGCCTTGTGAACCTAGCAATGATTGGAGCGGGTTGTATCCAAGGAAGGAGGAGAAAAGACTTCCGACCGCCGGAATGCTTGCGATCTGGTGTGCCTGACCTGATGAAACTCCATGTGCACTCAATCCATTGAACAGCGCTTTAGGGAGGGTATTTGTGAGTCCGACTATCATCAGGGAGAAGAAGACGCCCATGGACAGGACCATTCCGGAGTTCATGAATGCCGCCTGTATTCCTGCGGCGCCTCCACGCTGGTCGGCAGGGACACTATTCATGATGGCTGTGGTATTTGGCGCCGAAAACATGCCTCCGCCGATCCCGTTGAGGAAAACCAGGATCGCGAACCATACATAGTGGAAATTCGTTGGGACGAGCAACAATCCGACAAAACTGCCACCGAAAAGAACCAAGCCCGACGTGGACAGAATACGCGCACCGTGGCGATCCGAGAGAAAGCCTGAAACTGGACCTGCAATGAGAAAACCCACCGTGAGCGGAAGAAGATAGATGCCGGCCCAAAGTGGCGTTGCGTCATATGCATATCCGTGCAATGGAAGCCATATGCCCTGTAACCAAATAATCAGCATGAACTGCAATCCTCCCCGGGCGATGGCCGCCAAGAATCCCGCGGCGCTCCCGGTGGCAAAAGCTCGAATTTTGAAAAGTCGCAGATTGAACATAGGAGATTCGACTCGGAGTTCAACGAGGAAGAAGATGATCAACAAGACAATGCCAACTCCAAAGAAGAGCAAAACCCGTGGAGAGGTCCAGGCCATTGAACTATTTCCGTATGGTTGAATGCCATAGACCATCGCAATCAAAATCGAAGTAAGACCAATTGCAAAGGTTATATTTCCCCACCAATCAATTTTGGCAGGGGAGCGTTTCCCATTGTCGCGAAGGCTGTGATACCCCCACACAGTTCCGATGAGACCAAATGGAACTGAAACCCAGAAGACCAATCGCCAGTCTCCGATGGAAAGCAAGCCACCGGCGATGAGTCCTATGAAGGAACCACCAATTGCGGCAACTTGGTTGATTCCCATTGCAAGTCCACGTTGCTTGGCAGGAAAGGCATCCACAATTATTGCGCTCGAATTTGCAAAGAGCATTGCTCCACCTACACCTTGCACCAGTCTCCAAAGGACTAGCCACAATGCGCCTGTACTGCCGTGAAATGGATCAAGTGCGAGCACGACGGATGCAAACGAGAAAACAGCAAAACCAAGGTTGTAGATCCGGACTCTTCCCTTGATGTCTCCGAGTCGACCTAGGCTGATGACGAGTACTGCGGTGACAAGCATGTATCCCATAAGCAGCCACAAGAGATAGCCAACATTGCCGGGGGAGAGCGGATTGATTCCAATTCCCCTAAAGATGGCAGGAAGTGAGATAAGAATGATGGAAGAGTTGATCGTCGCCATGAAGATGCCCAGCGTTGTATTGGAAAGGGCGATCCACTTGTAGTGATCTTTGTTCTCAGATTTCTTCAATTTCATGAGCCAGTCACCGCTTCTGTTAATTGCTTGACAACAAGCAACTATATTCCGAACCCGGCGGATGGGCAATTTTGGTGCTGAGTGGGTTTGCATCTGCGCATTTGCAAAGAAGTTGCAATTTCGTTGACGGCGAAAAATTGATCTATAAACGCTACCACTTCGGCAACTAACCTGTTAATTATGCGATGAGCAATTAGAGACACCCCTCATGACTGAGCGTGCTCTGCTATCTCACATATTTCACCGTTGTCAACCCACTTTGGTGAGCGTAATTTGAAGGTGCGGAGGGATGTCCGTGAGACCAACCAATGCAACATCAAACAGAATCGAACAATCATGAAGAAATTCAATATCCTAAAAAAACTGTCCATAGTCGGTGTCGCCGCATTGGGTCTTCTAATGATGGCGCCAACGTCTTCCACGGCGGCAGATCCAACAGCGACATTGCACGTCATTGTGAATGTCGTCAACGACGATGGCGGTACTGCAGTTCCTGCGGACTTCACAATGCATATCCGTTACTTGATGAAGGAAGTCACGGGGAGTCCATTCCCAGGAGCTAGTGGAGCCGGCACCACATTCACTCTCGCCCCAGGTAGTTACCTGATCACTGAAGATAACGCGCCAATTTCCGGTGGATACGTTACTTACTATGGGAATTACTCGGGTACCAACATCAATGAAGGCTTTGTGACGTTGGCAGCGGGCGATGACATCACGATTACCAGAACTGAGAACGATTGGCCGGCCGCTGGTCCTGCTGTTGTTCAACCAACAGTTACACCAGTCCCAACTCCAGTAGTTACTCCAACTCAAACTGGCGGTCAGTTGCCCACAACTTCATCGCCTTGGTACAACATGTTGGCAATCAGTCTTGGACTAGTGCTCCTAGGGGGCTTTGGTTACAAGACTCGCAAGGCGGTCAAGTAAGTTCGTGGCAAAAAGGGCTCGCACCTTCACCGCAATCTTCGGAGTGATGTTATTACTGGGGGTTGTGGGGGTTGGGTATGCGGGAGTCCAGATCTACCAAATGAGGACTAGCGCCGGCAATCAGGTGTTGCCGGCGCTAGCGCCTTTGGAACCCACGCCGGAGTCGACGACAACTGCCGATTCCTTCAATCATGCCGTTGTATATTCGCCATACCCGAAAATTGGTGACGTCATAGGCACTGTCTCCCTTCCGAGTCTAAAAGAGAAACTTCCGATAATAGAGGGGACAGGCGATGCGGAACTCAAACGGGGAGTTGGGCATTATGTTCGCAGCGTCCTACCAGGTATATCGGATAATTCGGTCTTGGCCGGACATAGGGATTCTGTGTTCTCGCAACTTGGAAAGCTGGCGCTGGGTGATCCAATCATCGTGCGCACGGCTGCGGGCCAATTCACGTACATGGTGACGAAATTTAGAATTGTCATGGCAGATGATCGAACAGTAATTGTGCCAACTTCGTACGCTGTACTTACTCTGAGCACGTGCTACCCGTTTCGCTATATTGGAAACGCGCCAAAACGCTATATAGTCACTGCCGACCTGGTGCAGACAGATCTGGCGATGTACTAAGTCACTATTTTCGTAGATATTTCAGGAACCAGTTGCTTGCGAGTTCTGCAACCTTTTCAAGTGTTCCAGGCTCCTCGAACAGGTGGGTAGCACCGGGCACGATGACCAGTTCATTCTCACACCTTAGTTGCGCTTGTGCTTGTTGGTTAAGTTCAATGACGACGTCGTCATAGCCGCCAACAATAAGAAGAGTTGGGGCGTGGACGTGCACAAGTCTCGGAGCCGCCATATCGGCGCGACCGCCTCGTGATACGACCGCCATGACATGGGAGTTGGGATCCGCTGCCGCCCAGAGTGCTGCTGCCGCCCCTGTGCTTGCACCGAAGTAACCGACGGGCAGGCCGACCAGTCCCTTCTGTTGCCGTAGCCAGATGGTCGCATCCAGCAATCGTTGTGCAAGTAGTTCAATGTCGAAAACATTGGCGCGATCTTGTTCCTCCTCATTCGTCAGTAGATCAAAGAGCAAGGTCGCCAACCCGACCTCGTTGAGCGCTCGTGCGACAGCAAGATTCCTCGGGCTGTTTCGACTACTGCCACTGCCGTGTGCAAAGATGACGACTCCCGTGGCAGAGTCTGGAACATTCACGTGGCCAGCGAGAACGAGTCGACCAGCGACAACATCCACTTCGTCTTCTATCGGCGTTCCGCTTGCGTTCATGAGATGCCCTTTCGCAAAAGTTCGATCACTTCTTCATCGCTCACAGGAGAGAAGTCCTCATACCACTGGCCAACTGCAAAGAAGTCATCGGGGATATCGAGGCAGATGACTTCATCGGCTTTGGCTTTCAATGTGGATACAGCCTCTCTCGATCCCACGGGCACAGCGAGTATTACCTTTTCTGCACCAAGTGCACGAGCAACATCGCAGGCTGCTAGCGCAGTGGAACCTGTGGCAATGCCATCATCGACAATGAGGGCTAGTCGTGACTTCAGCGAAATGGGTGAACGACCTTCGCGAAATCTCATTGACCTGCTTGTTACTTCATCGCCTTCGCGTTCCTTTGCTTTGGCAAAATCCTCTGTTCCGACACTTGCCATACGAATGACCTCTTCATTCCTTATGACAACTCCGCCTTCGCCAACTGCTCCCATCGCTAATTCCGGTTGGTATGGAACTCCTAACTTGCGGACAACGATGACGTCAAGAGGAGCATGCAGTTCTCGTGCAACTTGAAATGCCACGGGAACCCCGCCTCGGGGAAGGCCAAGCACAACTACTTTCTTATCTTTGAGATAACTTAACTTTTGTGCAAGTAATCGTCCAGCAGTTGTGCGGTCGTGAAAAATCATGGCTCACCTCCAAGAGAGGCCTTTGATTTATCTACATTAAATCTACATCTGTTCGACTCTTGGCACTATCGGCTGCGGTGAGCCAACCCAGGCTTGCAAGCGCTACTGAGACTGCAAGGACAGCTGCGGCCCCGGCAAGATGAAGATCTTGCAAGTCTGCCGGTGCTTTGAGAAGTGCGCTGAAAATTCCCAATGTTGCCGTGGCAATAAGTAGCCCAATGATCGTTGCGGCGAGCGCGCGTGCGCCCTGGATTTTTGACCAATTTCTCCATGCGTGAAACGCGAATGCAACAAGTGCGATGAGCGCAAACAACGCAACGCTTCGGTGAAGCAAATGGAGTACCACCAAGTGCATGGGCTGAGATGTTGGACAGAAGGGAAAGCTTGCACATGCTTTCTCTGCTTCCGCGTTGACGACGAGAGAGCCCGACAGGTAGAGGAGTGCAGCAGCTCCGATCGCACTCCATCCGAGGGAGCCAAGTCGGGGGAAGACAGATTCGCGCTTGTCTACCAAGGCAGCAACCGCAGTGACAGTTGCACCGCCAAGAAGTGCCAGCCCTGCCAAAAGGTGTGCAGCAACGGTTGGAGCGCCATTGCTATCAAAGACGGTGATTGCGCCGAGAATTATCTGAATGAGGACGATTCCAACGGTGAACAGTGCCGGCTTTATTGCGGCTGTACGCACTCGAATTCGGGATGCGAGATACCACGTGGCGGTCACCAAGATGGAGACGATCCCCGCTAGATATCGGTGGGTCTGCTCCATAAACGCGTGAAAACCTTGGAATGGTCCGATACTGCCCTTGCAGAGAGGCCAATCGGGACAACCCATTCCCGAATCAGTCACCCGCACGTGACTGCCGTAGATAATGAGAATGTAGACAACTGTTGCACTGGTTACGGCCAATACCGAAAGCCATCGGGTAGAGATTGTCAGCCGTGTTCTTGGGGGACGATTGGTCTTGCTCAGGAGGCTCAGATTCACCTCTGCACCGTATAGGAAGCCTTGATGCAAAGAGAGTCCCCGATTGAGGGCTGCCCCTCGCCCGATTACTTACTTGGCATATACGGCAAAGAAATCACGGCTCGTTGGTTTGAAGTACCTGTCGGCGGGTCGAGCAAAGTCGAGGAGTTTGTTTGGGACTGGCGCTTGCGCAGTTGCACCAGGGGTGTACCACATATAGGAGATCCACTCTGCATTGATATCGAGTTCCATCGCCCGGAGCGCACCTGCTCTTTGAAGCAAGTTAGCCAGACTCTGAATTGAGAGGGCATTGCCGGCAACAAAGACAAAATCACCTGATGCCGTGATGCCAATTCCTGTGCGCCAGACGAAGTAAGCATTTTTGACTGTCCAACCCCAGTTGGCGAGGACATTCTTATCCAGGTTCGGTGCGATCTCTCCCTTATTGATAAGAAGGGAGAGGTTCTGGCGTACGGAGACGATGTCGGCTCCAGGTTTGGTGCCAGGCCAGGAAATTACATCTGAATGCCCATCGGTATAGACAACGAGAGATGCCGCGCCTTTCACAAGCGAGCCCGCAGTGTGCCCGTCAGCGTAAAAACCTCCGCGCGAATTCTTGACTTTGAAACCGCCATTGAAGGATGCGACCAAGCCGTTTCTTTGAGACGTAGGAATCATGGCCGGCTGCGACCAAAGTTCCATGTGGCCAGGATCAGAAAAGCCTGGATGCTGAACAAATTCAAGGAGAGATCCGCTCATCCACGCTATTCCCGCCAAATAAGAGGTGTGTTTGTCGTCAGGTCGAAGGTAGGCAACTTGAATAGCTGGTTGATTGCGAACTGTCACGACTGTCTTGAAATCACCCTCACCATCCAATTTCGGCGTGACAAGGGACTGCAACGGATCGTGCACGGCAATCTGTGGTTGGGCCGTCTGGGTGCTCTGCGGAGTTGCCCTCTGAGCTTGGAGATCTTTGAGTTCGGTGCTTGTTGGTTTGCCACCGATTTTCGGGGGATTGAGCCAGTACTGCACATTTTCAGCCGCCGTAACTACAAATCCAAGACCATGATCCCGGCTCCATTCGGCCAATCGCGCCGCCACTGTATCCGTTCCGGGGGCGGAAAGAACCGACCCGATTGACCAGGTCAAACTACCTAGGAACAGGGCAACGACAATAGAAATGGAGATCAGTACTGTTCGCTGCTTCGGCTTCTTCATCATCTGCGATTCGACAATTTTCGAAAAACGGTAGCTGGTAGATGTTTAAAGATTAGGGCGATCCATCTAAGAACTGGAGGAGCGTAGCCAACGGGTTCGCCGTCTTTTAGAAGTTTGACGGCGAATTTTCCAACGGCATCTTTATTGATAGTGAATGGTGCTTCGGTCATCAATTTCGTCATGCGTGTCCGTACGAAGCCCGGCCTGAGCACGCAAATCGAGACGCCTGTGCCCTTCAATTTGTCGTTCAGTCCCCGTGCCATGAAATCCAATCCTGCTTTGGATGACCCATAGACGAAATTGTCGACACGTGGTCGTGTCTGCGCAAAGGAGGAGATGACCTCAATCTGTCCATGGCCCTGCAATGTCATTTTTTCGGCGATGAGAAGCATGAGGTGGGCACTCGCCACATAATTGACGCGCATGACGTCAAGTGCATTTGAAGTCTCATCCAAACGTGGATCATTCCCAAGAACCCCTGCTGCGATGATCGCTATGTCCAGGTCTCCATCGGCGAAGAGTCGCTCGACTATCACTCCGTCTGACTGCGTGTCCTCGGCCTCAAAACCGATTTCCACGAGCTCTGTTCGGCTTGGAAGAAACTGCTTCATTGAATCTGAGGCACGTTGAGGATTGCGTGCAACCACAAAGCACGTTTCCAAATTCTCATGTGGTAACGCCTTCAGGATCGCTTGTCCAATTTCGCTAGTGGCGCCGATCAGAGCTACAGATTGAGGGCTGCGAAACGCATTCAACATAATTTCAATCTCCTTGATTGATCGGATTGCCACGTTCCACTTGGATCCATATTGTCGCGGATTGAGCGCCACTCTTCCAAACGTGAATACATCACGGGAACGAATTCGGGTTTCAATCGGGCATCTTTGATCAAATAGATTCGTCCATTTCTTGCGCACAATTGAGAATCGAGAGAATTGAGAGCCTGCTCTAAGTTTTCGATGTGTGCTGGTAAATCCAGGGCCAACGTCCAGCCGGGTTTGGGGAAACTCAGGTATCCGAGTGAGCCATCTCCAAATCTCTTCAGAACTCCAAGGAAAGACGCGGCACCTAGATCTTTCATCACCTTCAATACTTGAGCCAAAAAATCTTCATTCCCTTCTGGGACCACGAATTGATACTGGAGAAACCCTTTTCCTCCGTACATTCGATTCCAGTTCTGCAACTTGTCCAACGGATGCATGAAGGAATCGATTGATGAGATTCCGTTGGTGAGAGGTTTGCGGAACCACAACTCATTGAAGGCTCTGACGGTGTATTTGTTGATGAAGGAAATACCGCCGACTTCTGGAATGGGCAATGACAGTCCTTCTTTGATTTTCGGCGACGATTGAACTTTGGAAGATTCGGGGGAGACGTAGTTGCCCTTGCCCACGACCCCTCTTCCTCGAAAATCGCCCGAGAGATCGATCCATGCAACAGTGTGCTGGAAGTTTTCATCCGAAGAAGATAAAAGCGCGAGCATCTCCTCGAGGTCCTGCACACGCGTTTCCTCCACGAGTACTGACGGTTTTTCCATCGAAATGAGTTGCAAGTCGGCTTCTAGAATCATTCCAGTTAGCCCAAGTCCGCCGACAGTCGCCCAAAATTGTTCGGCAGTAGGGCCTTCTGGGTACAAGTCACGAATTTCTCCGTCTGAATAGAGCAGTTGAATTCTCTTAACGCACGAAGAGAAAGATCCGGTGGAATGATGAGATTTGCCGTGAATGTCAGATGCAATCGCACCTCCGATACTCACATAGCCAGTGCCCGGCACAACGGGCGGAAACATGTGGCGCGCGAGCGAAGCCATTTCAAGTGATCGGATTGACACTCCCGCTCCGGCGGTAACTAAACGAGAATCGGCGTGAAAGGTGAGATCCGAAAGAAATGCCGTGTCGATCGTAATCCCGCCAACATTGAGCGAGGAGTCTCCGTAACTTCGGCGCAAGCCATGAGCGATGACTCCACGTGGTACTTCCTGTTTGCCAATGAATTCCTGCAATTCATCGACAGAGCGCGGTTCAAACTCGGAAGAAACCGAACGCAGCGTTCGCCCCCAGCCGGTCGATTCAATTCTTCGCATGATTTTTCATATCAATACATCGATAGGAGAAGGAGTGCCGCTGTGGCAAATCCGCTTAGGAGGAGGACAAGGTCATGGAGTAGAAGATCTTCGGGGACTTCTCCGAAGCCCTTCTCAACCAGCCATACATATCTAAAAAGTCCAAGACATAAGGGCAGGAGGGACATCTGGCCATAGTGTCTTGATTCGGGCAAGGAGAACGCCCAGAGACTGTAACCGGTAAGGGTCACGGCCGCCGAGACCCCGAGGACGAATCTGAGGAATGGCAGGGGATAGTCTCTAATGACGGGGCGAACATCGACATCAGCGAGACTTTCTGCTTCAGCCAGTCTCTTCGCCACAACAATAACCAGTGAACCAAAGGAGGTGACGACGAGGAACCAGCGGGATATCGGTGTGCCAGTTGCGGCACCGCCAGCTATAGCGCGAAAGACGAATCCGAGAGCGACGACCATGAGTTCGACGACGGGCTGGTGCTTTAGGCCAAAAGAATAGGACAGTGTTGTCACCAAGTAGAGAAGCAAAACTAGTTGAAATGAATATGTGAGCGCGCTTGCGGCAAAGATGCCCAGCAGGGCGCAGAAAAACAAAACATACGTTGCCTGCGTTTTGGTAATTTTTCCGGATGCCAATGGCCGTCTCGACTTCTTGGGATTTCTTCTATCCCGTTCGAGATCCTGGATGTCATTGACGATGTAGCCGACACTGGAAACAAAGCAGAAGGCGAGAAAGGCCAGGAAGGTTTTCAGGAGAGTGTCGCCCTGAAAGATCTTTCCTGCGGCTATCGGTGCGGCGAAGACCAGGACATTTTTTGCCCATTGCTTCGGCCGCATGGTCATGACTAAGGGGGAGATGATTCCTGTAGCCACTGGATTACACCCGATCAGAATCGTCGACGACCTGGCTGGTCATGATTGATTCTAACCCTTGAAAATGAAAGAAACCCCACTAATCAAGCGGGGCTTCTTCGACAGATATCGGATGTTTATTTGAAATTGAAGAATGGAGATGTGATGTGCCATCCAATATCGGCATGTCGGCCAATTAGAACGAAGAGGACGAGTGCGGCACCGGCAAGGCTTAGATCCTTGAAAAATGCCACGGATTCATTCATTTTTCCTTCTGGAGAGGTCTCGGTCCAGTAGTTGTGCATCTGGAAAGCCGCGGCAAGAGCGAAAATCGCGAGGATCAGGGCTCCAAGGTCTGCATAAATGCCAAGTGCGACCCAGAGACCGCCAAGGATGATTGCTACGCCAGTAAGTGCAACCGAGAACTTCGCCGCCGGGACTTTCTTGTATTTGGCATAGCCCGTCATCGCCTCAAGTTTGGTGAGGTGCGAAATTCCTGAGCGAACGAAAAGGATTGCAAAAAGTATGCGGCCGACTAACAAAACGGCGTTCATGTAACTCCCTCAATGTATGAGATAGGCGACAATTCTCAATTGCCTACTCTCATAATAAGCAAAAATAATTGAATATTCAACTATATGCGACCACGCCACGCCGATTCATAAAGAATTCATTTCCACTAGGCATATCGGTTGGTTCGTGTACTCGTCTTATTGGTTTTTGAGCGAAAGGCTTCGCCTGTCCACTTCAAAGGAAGGCATCATGATTAGATCGCTTGAAACCACGTTTGGTCAGACTCCAACGAGGAAAAACACCTCGATTCATGACATAGTGACACTCCTTCTTATTTCGATTGCAACGATCCTCCTCTCTGCCCTGCCGGCAAATGCATTGGCAAACTCGGGGATAGATCGAACTAGGAACTTTGGTTACGACAACTTATTGCTATTCGGCTCATCATCTCTCCACGGGCCGCTCAAGTAATTCGCGATCTGGAAGTGCAACGAGGTATTACTTGAGCAGTTTCTGCGCATCCTTTGTAAGTGCATAGAAAGCCCACTTGCCGCGCTGTGTCCGTGTGAGTAGTCCTGCCTCAACGAGCAACCGCAGATGATGACTCACCGTGCTCTGTGCCAATCCAGTCTCAGGAGTCAGATCACATACACAGGCCTCAGCGTTTTCGCCCGCTGCAACCGCCATCATCAACGATAGGCGAGTACCGTCACCGAGAGCCTTGAACTGCTCGGCTAATCTCTCGACCTCTCTAGGCGATCGAGTGAGTGCGATTGTCTGGGCCACATGTCGATCTTACATTGACATTGATCGATATGACGATAACATTCTCATATCGAAATCTATCTATTTGAGGATCCGGTGAGCCAAATCAAGAAAAGCACCGCAGAGAGACCGCTTTCTCAACTCTCAAAAGTCAATCGTTTCTTGCCTCTTTGGATTCTTGCTTCCATGGCCGCCGGCCTCCTGCTTGGCAAGCTGATTCCAGGGATCAACAACGTACTCACTGCGATTCAGATTCAAAAGACTTCCCTGCCTATCGCCTTGGGGCTCTTTGTCATGATGTATCCGGTGCTGGCCAACGTCCGTTATGAGGAAATGGGTCATTTGCGTTCGGATAGGAAACTTCTGGTTTCGTCTTTGATCCTCAATTGGCTCATCGGGCCAGCTTTGATGTTCTCATTGGCTTGGATCTTCTTAGGCGACCAACCTGCATACCGCACAGGCCTTATCGTTATCGGTCTAGCGCGATGTATCGCGATGGTTCTGATTTGGAATGATCTTGCCTGCGGTAGTCGAGAAGCCGCGGCGCTTTTGGTGGCCATCAATTCACTTTTCCAAATCGCAGCCTACGCACTTTTGGGAACTTTTTATCTCAAGATCCTGCCCACATGGATGGGGCTCGATTCCTATTCTGTTTCGTTCTCCACGTGGGATATAACCAGAGCTGTCGTGATCTTCCTAGGAGTGCCGCTTATTGCTGGCTATTTCACGAGAAGAATCGGAATCCGTCATAACGGCGTTAATTGGTATGAACAGAAATTCATTCCCAGGGTTGCGCCATTCGCCCTGTATGGGCTTCTGTTCACAATAGTTTTGATGTTTGCATTGCAGGGTCGGGCAATTATCGATTCGCCTGGGGTTGTTATCCAAGTTGCCATCCCTCTTTTGATCTATTTTCTGATCATGTGGGGCATCTCCTATATCTTCGGCAAAGCGGTGGGTTTGGCGTACGACAAGGCAACGACACTTGCATTCACTGCTGCTGGAAACAATTTCGAGCTCGCGATTGCGGTGAGTATCGGAGTTTGGGGAATCACATCGGGTCAGGCAATGGTTGGTGTTATGGGTCCACTTATTGAAGTTCCCGCTTTAGTTGCACTTGTCTATATTTCACTCTGGCTACGAAAGAGGTATTCCCGATGAAGCATGATTCAAACAAACCCGACATAAAACGGCCGAGTGTGCTTTTCGTATGTGTCCACAATGCCGGCCGATCTCAGATGGCCGCGGCTTTTCTTTCGCATCTCTCCGAGGGCGCGATCGAGGTTCGTTCGGCCGGCACACAGCCAGCCAACGAGGTCAATCCCGTCGTCGTGGAAGCGATGAAGGAGAAAGGAATTGATCTCTTCGGTCAGAGCCCGAAAGTTCTCACCACCGAAGCAGTGCAAGATAGTGATGTGGTCATCACTATGGGATGCGGGGATACCTGCCCGTATTTCCCTGGTAAGAGGTATCTGGACTGGAAGCTGGCCGACCCCGCAGGGGGCAGTCTTGAGGCGGTCCGCCCGATTCGAGACGAGATCGAGATCCTGGTCCGCGCCCTGATCAAGGAGATCAAGCCTTATTAGTTCAGTGTTTCAGTAACTTCACTTGGGACGGATTAAGTGCAAGCAGTCCTTGGATTAGGGGTTTTGAATTAGTTTGTCGCGAATAGCTTGAGTGACCGCCTCCGTGCGTGATGAGACCCCAAGTTTTTGGAAGATCTTGTGAACATGTGATTCAACAGTCCTGATGCTGAGGAAGAGTTCCTTGCTAATAGTCTTGTTTGTGGCTCCCGTAGAAACCAACTTTAAAATTTGAATTTCACGCTCTGACAGCTTGGTGGAAGTCGAGATCGGGCGAGTAAGGATTGTGAGTAGGCGCCGAGCTACCGACGGCGACAGGGCGGATCCGCCTTTCATAACGGCAAATATGGCTTCCTGCAATTCTGGGCCGGTAACGGATTTGAGCAAATATCCACTTGCCCCCGCCTGAAGGGCAGCATTTACGTCATCGATTTCGTCATCTGAAGACAAGATGATGACATGAGTACTATCGAACTCCGATTTTATGTTTTGCGTGGCTTCGATACCTGAAATTCCTGGCATATTAAGGTCCATCAAAATCAAGTGAGGGTGTAGTGCTCTCGCCATTTTTTGAGCATCAAATCCGTCGGTGGCTTCGCCAACAAGTGTGACGCGACCCCCGATTCCTTTTATCCGCTCGCATACCCCAAGACGGAAAATAGGATGGTCATCGACCACAAGGATCCTGATTTCTTCGTCGGAGGCTTGTGGGGACTGCATGCTGTCCATACTAAGAGTTGAGTGCTAGCACCTCAATGTCCTGGACGCGATTGAGTGGTCATGGTTGTTCGCTCGATCTCTCAGATGAGGCCTCTTAGAGTTCGGACTTGCCGATGTCAGGGGTTGGGGCTATTTTTCGAACATATGTTCGAAAACCAGAACCCCATCCAGGAACCCAGCGCTCCTGTCATTAGGCGTGCCCAAGTGGCTCAGGTGAGTCCGCATGAGGTTCTATCCGACGGGCAGACTCCGGTGGAATTCACCTTCCGAGGTCGACGTTTCCGAATCCATTCTGTGCTCTCTCGATGGTGTGAGGCGGGTGGATGGTGGAATCGCATCAGCGATGGGGTTTATCGCCCGGATGATAGGGCTCGGGCACTCTGGCGAGTTGAGGCTGCGCCCATCGGTGCTCTTACGACATTTGAAATCGAGCGTGACGAGGTCACTGGTTCGTGGCGCATCACTGTTCTGTAACGGTCGCCCCGAGGTCATTAAACCAATCGAGGTAAGTACCGTTTACGTAATTATACGGATAGGCCCGGGTAAATTGCGGAGGAAGAGTCGAGGGTAATCGCATCGGGAGTGTGCGGAGTGCACCGATGTTTGAGCGTGTACGAGCGGGCAGATTTGAGTCATGGGAATTCAACTCCAGAGTCCCTCTTACTCGAAGGAAGATATCGTGAACACGCCCTCTAACAACCAGCGAGGCTTCTCTGCTAGACGCATTGCCCTCCTCGTCGTAGCCCTCTCGGCAATCACACTTCTTACCGTCACCGTTTCAGGCGATGCCTTTGCCAAGAGCACTGGACACACGGCCTCCGCCGCTGTGGAGTCTGAGATTGATTCAATTCCAGGCTCAAGCGGGGATTCCGTCACCGGTTCCTCTCTTGAAGGCCCGCTTATGGCCTCAGATCCGACCTTTATCGTTACCGACTCTCTTAAGGGACCCCTTACCGATTCAGCCACCGATTCGGTAGGCCAATCCTCCCTTAAGGGGCCTCTGAACTGATCTGCTTCCTTCTGTACCTCCTCCTTATAGAAGGCCCTCGGTACGGTGTCTCACTTTTTGATACCCAGGCTGACTGCTTGCTCATGTCATGACTAGAGGGTATTTTCGAACATATGTTCGAAAAACAGATTTTATGAGCACATTCGTCCATCTGCGTGCATGCAGCGCCTACTCCCTTAAATACGGCACCACCCAGCCGCACGATCTGGTTGCCCGAGCGCATGAGTATGAGATGCCGGCGCTTGCCCTTACCGACCGCGATGGACTTGCCGGTGCAATTCGCTTTGCTCAGAGTTGTGTCGACTACGGAGTCGCGCCAATTATCGGAATCGATCTTGCAATCCAAACTCCACGCATACTCTCTAGGGAGAAAACCACAAGGAATCTCCTACGCCTGACCCTCTTGGCGCATGGCGATGGCGGTTGGCGCTCGCTCACCCGATTGCTGACTTCTTTGAACACGTATAAAACGCTCGAGCCGAGTCGTGCTCCTGTTCTTACGTTGGAGTTCCTCCAGCAATTTAGCGAGTACAGCAGGAATCTCTTGGTGATGCATGGCCCTGATTCGCCAGTTGGCGCCGCAATCGCATTGCACCGCAACGATCTGGCTCTTGAATGCTTCCAACAGACGCGCGAGCTCTTTGCTGACAATGCCATCGAATGTGTGTCGCACTTGGTTGCCGGAGCCGGACCTCGATCGACTGCCCATGCTGCGCGGTCGTTGATCTTTGCTCGCGACCATAAAATCGCCGCCGTCATCACTAATGCGGTTCGCATGCGCGAGCGCGATGATGGCCCTATCGCCGATATTTTGGATTCTGCGCGTCAACTGGTCCCTTTGCACACTCGCCATGTCGAAAGAAAAAATGCCGAAGCATTCCTCAAATCAAGTTCTGAGATGATCGCCCTCGCTGAGGAAATTTCCCGTGCTGCAGGAGAGCGCACGGCACGCGAACTTCTTGCGACAACGCGCGAATGGGCAGAGCGCGCCATTCTTTCCCCAACTCGCGATATCGGCCTAGGTGGCATCCATCTGCCCGAACCTCATATTGTCGGCGCCGATTCCGCGTTGCAGATGCAATCCATATTGCGTGCCCGCTCGGAAGCTGGTCTGCATTGGCGTTACAGCGATAGCACGACAATTGAGCAAGCACGTCAACGTTTAGACGACGAACTCGCAACGGTTGCAACACTGGGTTATGAGTCTTACTTCCTCACGGTTGCAGATATCACGGACATGGCACGCGAGCATGGCATCCGCGTGGCAGCGCGTGGCAGCGGTGCAGGCTCGCTTATCTGCCACCTTCTCGGGATATCTGGGGTCGATCCGCTACAGCACGGACTTCTGATGGAACGCTTCTGTTCGCCTCTGCGTCGGGCTCTGCCTGATATTGATATCGATGTCGAATCCGCCCGCCGATTGGAAATCTATGATTTGGTATTCAAGCGTTATGGTGATTCCAATTGGAGTACCCCTGGTAACACTTCTCGTTGCGCAACCGTCGCAATGGTGGATACATATCGTGCCCGACATGCAATTAGAGACACGGGCGCCGCTCTCGGACTTCCCTATGCCGAAATTGATCTGATAGCCAAATCTCTGCCACATATCCGGGCTCGCAATATTTCACAGGCGTTGGCAAGCCTTCCCGAGTTGCGCGGGATCAACCTCAAGAGCCCGTTGGCGGCGATGACTATTTCTTTAGCAGAGCGGCTCGATGGTCTTCCACGACATCTGGCGATGCATCCCTGCGCCGTTGTTTTATCCGATGGAGGATTTCTTGATCGAGCGCCTTTGCGAATCAATGCAGGCGGTTATCCGATGGTGGAGTTCGACAAGGACGATGTCGAGGCGATTGGCCTGCTTAAGCTCGACATCCTCGGTGTCCGTATGCAATCCGCTATCGCCTATGCGATCTCTGAAATCAGTCGGACGGGGGAGAGCGTTGACATCGATTCCATTGCGTTGGATGACCAACCGACCTTCGATCTCATTGCCTCAACTCGCACGCTCGGAATTTTCCAAGTGGAGAGTCCGGGTCAGCGCGAACTTGTCGGAAAACTCGCCCCGCAAACTTTCACCGATTTGATTATCGACATCTCCCTTTTCAGGCCGGGACCGGTGAAGAGCGACATGATTTCACCTTTTCTCCGCGCTCGGCATGGTTGGAGCCCAGCCCAGATCATCCACCCTGATCTCTATGACGTCTTGCACGAAACTGAAGGCGTCGTCGTTTTCCACGAACAGGTGATTCAGATTATTTCGATTCTCACTGGAGTCTCTCTTGCGCAGGCGGATGAGAAAAGACGGGCACTGGGGGATAGGGAAGGCCAGCAGGAAGTCTGTGATTGGTTTTATCCAACAGCGCTTGCTCGCGGATATGAGATTCAGACAGTGGATGCCGTGTGGGATATTTTGCGCGCCTTCGCATCCTTTGGCTTCTGTAAAGCGCACGCGGCGGCATTTGCGCTTCCGACCTACCAATCAGCCTGGCTCAAAGCCCACTATCCCGCCGCTTTCATAGCCGGGGTTCTGACACACGATCCTGGCATGTACCCCAAGCGTTTGATTCTTGATGACGCTCGTCAATTGGGTGTTGCGATCGCCCCGATAGATGTCAACCGATCCTGTTCTACATATCGTGTCGAACGAGTTGACCCGAATATGGCACGAGTACCGGCGGTGGCTTTTGATGGCAAGAGCACTGGGCGCAGCCTCGCCCTGCCCGATGCGCGTGGATATGCGATACGGGTATCACTTGCAGATTTATCGGGGATCAGTGCCGAAGAAGTCGAGTCGATTGTCGCTGGACAGCCTTATCTGGACTTGTCTGACTTTCATTCCCGATCAGGCGCATCTTTTCCGACGAGCGAGAAATTAATCTTGGTCGGAGCCTTTGATGAGATACATAAAATCGACCAAGGGGAGATCAATCGCCGAGACCTGCTTCTGCATTTAAATGATCTCCACCGATCTCCAGTTCGATCCCTAGCTCGATCTTTGGGCGGATCACAACTCAGTTTTGGCTTCACCCCGCCTGCTCTTATATCGAGTGGCCTTCCGGATTTGGATGCCAGTGAAAAGGTGCGCCATGAGGTTAATCATCTGGGGATGGAGGTCTCTCGCCATCTTCTCGAGTTCTATGCAGATTTCCTCAATGAGATAGGGGCCGTGCGATCCATGGACCTCCTTGCTCAACGATCGGGCTCTTCAGTGCTGGTTGCCGGGGTGAAAGTCGCTCGCCAGAGTCCTCCAGTGCGCTCGGGCAAGCGCGTTATTTTTCTTACCATTGACGACGGGTATGGCTGCAATGACGCAACTTTTTTCGATGATGCCCAGCGCAGGTACGCCGACGTCCTCTTTAATTCTTGGCTATTTCTATTACGCGGGGAAGTCCGTCGTACTGGTCCGAGGGGTGTTTCGTTACGCGCAACTGGAGCATGGGATCTCCGCGTCGCTTACGAAAAGCATCTGCAAAGTAGAAGTACGCTCGTAATATGAGTACGGCGACCATTCTCCATGTGGACATGGATGCTTTCTATGCCTCGGTCGCCGAGCGCGATGACCCTTCGCTCAAGGGAAAGGCAGTAGTTGTCGGAGCAGGGGTACGTGGTGTCGTGCTGTCTGCAAATTACCAGGCACGTACTTTTGGAATCCATGCTGCAATGCCTGTGGGGAGAGCCCAGCGCATGGCGCCTCACGCAATTTTCATCACACCAGATCACGCTCGCTATAGCGAGGTCTCCGAGCATGTGATGGAGATCTTTCATTCGTATACACCGCATGTCGAGCCGCTCTCACTTGATGAGGCGTTTCTTGATGTCACCGGGTCAAAACGATTGCTCGGAACCGGGCGCCAGATCGCAACGGCGATTCGTGCAAAAGTTGAAGCACAGGAAGGCATCACCTGCTCTGTGGGGATTGCGCCATCAAAGTTCATTGCCAAATTAGCATCAGGTCGCTGCAAGCCAGATGGCATGCTCGAAATTCCGGCGGATCGCATACTTAATTTTCTTCATCCGTTGCCCGTCTCTGCCATATGGGGAGTGGGGCCAAAAACAACTGAGGCACTCGAACGTTTGGGATTGCGAACTGTTGAGGAGGTCGCACATACTCCTCGCGCAACATTGATTCGCGCGCTTGGAGAGGCAAGCGGTTCATCTCTCTACGAACTGGCGTGGGGTCGGGATTATCGAGATGTCATTTCGGACGAACCTGATAAGAGCATCAGCGCTGCGGAAACTTTCTCCCGAGACATTGATGATCAAGAAATAATTTTGCGAGAGTTCCTGCGTCTTAGCGAGAAAGCAACCCATCGCTTGAGGGAAAGAAATCTTTTCGCCAAAACGATCTCGATAAAGGTGCGCTATGCAGATTTCACGACCATAAATCGTTCGAAGACTTTGCCGCTGGCCATCGATAGCACGCATGACACCTACGAAGTGGTGAAAAAGCTCTTTCTCGCACTCCATCTAAATCGTGCACGACTGCGCCTTGTCGGGGTCGCTCTTGAGAACCTTGAGTCGCAGGCCCCTGAGCAGTTGATTCTGGGTTCCAGAGAGAGGGGTTGGAGGGAGGCAGAAGGTGCCATAGACCGCGCCCAGGCTCGTTTTGGCCCCGGGAGTGTGCGACCTGCACGGTTGATGAGAGGCAAGAAAGCTTCGACGGATCTATGACTTCGAGAATGACCGATAAAAAGCAGAGAAATCCTTGACTCGCGCGTGGGCGAGGTTATTATCAAATGGAGTGCTAGCACTCATCACGTCGTGCCGAAAAGGAGAGACATGGCGCTCGTTGGCAGTCAAAGAAAAGATGCGGGCAGCGGGCTCGACGCGGAGGCGGTACTCGCTGCGTTGAGGGCCTTCATGGCTGGCGACTATTCGGTGCGTCTCCCGACTAACTGGCCGGGGATCGATGGTGAGATTGCCTCGACAATTAATGAATTTATCTCCGCCCGAACTGCCGTGACTGGACAATTCATTGATACCTTCAACAGAGTCGGAGAGGATGGTTTGCTCGATTCGCATTTCGACACGAGCAAACTTGAAGGTCGACTAGTAGAAGTTGGCGAGAGTCTCAACACCATGTTGGGCAACTTGCTCGCCCCCTTGAACGAAATGATGTCGATCACGAGTGCCGTAGCCCGAGGAGATTTGAGCCAAAGGGTGCCCTTGACGGCTAACGGCAAGAAGAAAGAGGGGCAGTTACTGGTTTGGGCTGAGATGATGAACCAGATGATGGGAGTGCTCTCCACGTTTGCCTCAGAAGTCTCACGGCTCGCACATGAGGTTGGTGCGGAGGGCAAATTAGGTGGACAGGCTGTCGTGCCTGGAGTGACGGGGGTCTGGAAAGAGGTCACCGATGGCGTCAATGAATTGGCTGCGAATCGGACGAATCAACTCAGAGCCATAGGCGAAGTGGCTGCAAGGGTAATAGCGGGTGATTTCTCGGAGAAAATAACCGTAAATGCTAAGGGCGAAGTTGCCGAAATTCGGGAAAAGATCAACGAGATGGTACGAAACCTGGAATACACGACGCAGAGAAATTCGGAACAGGATTGGCTCAAGACGAATTACGCAAAACTTTCGCGCGATTTGCAAGGCTTGCGAGACCTCACGGTGGCCGCAACGGTCATGCTGAGCGAAATTTCCCCTCTAATCGGTGCCATCCGTGGCGTGTTCTACATCCTCGACGCCTCTGAAGGCGGTGGCCCGCAACTCAAATTGTTGGCCACATATGCCTATCAAGGTCGAACCGACACAACGCGCGTATGGAAACTTGGCGAGGGGCTAGTGGGCCAGTGCGCAGTGGACAAAAAACCATTGCATGTCATGGATATTCCTGCGGATTATGTTGATGTTGCTTCGGGACTGGGTCACGCGAAACCACTCGAATTACTTCTCATTCCGGTTCTATACGAAGGCCATGTCAAAGGCATCATAGAATTGGCGTCTTTTCGGCCTTTCACGCCGGTCGAAAGGACATTTCTGGATCAAGCTTCTGACTCGTTTGGGACCGTGTTGAACACGATACAAATCGATATGCATACGGAGGAACTTCTTAGGCAGTCTCAGTCCATGACTGAGGAATTGCAGATACAGCAAGAAGAGTTGCGGGCGACAAACCAAGAATTGGAAGAGAAAGCCGAACTCCTTGAGGACCAGAAACGTGTCGTCGAAGAAAAGAACCGTGAGGTGGAAGTTGCTAAGAACGCAATAGAGGAGAAGGCCGAACAACTGGCGTTAAGTTCAAAATACAAATCAGAATTTCTCTCGAACATGTCGCACGAACTGCGCACTCCTCTGAATAGTTTGCTAATCCTCGCGGAACATCTTGCAGAAAATAGGACTGGCCATCTTGACGAGAGGGAGGTTGAATTCGCCAAATTGATACATGTGTCTGGCGGGGATTTACTTTCGCTCATCAACGAAATTCTTGATCTTTCGAAAATCGAGTCCGGAACCGTCTCATTGGATTTGTCCCATATCGATGTCGATAAGGTGTGCGACCAGATGGAAAAGACATTCCGACATATGGCGGAAGATCGTGGGCTCGATTTCGCTATTGTAATTTCAGAAGATATAAATTTTCCAATAGTTTCCGACGAGATGCGTCTGATGCAGGTGCTGAAGAATCTTCTCTCGAATTCGTTTAAATTCACAAGTCAAGGAAAGGTTTCTCTTCACGTATCGAAAGCCGAGTCAGGTTGGAGTGAGGATTCTAAGGTGTTGCATGCCTCCGAAGGCGTGCTTGCCTTTACGGTTGAGGATACGGGAATCGGAATATCTGAAGAGAAACAGAAGATTGTCTTTGAAGCTTTCCAGCAAGGTGATGGCAGTACCGCCCGAAAATATGGCGGCACCGGGTTGGGTCTTTCGATAAGTCGCGAAATTGCTCGCTTGCTTGGTGGCGAGTTGAGACTTGAAAAAAGCGCCCTCGAAGAGGGAAGTACCTTTGTCTTTTATCTTCCGAGTGATGTATCTCAAGATCAGAATGGGACGAGGCACCCGGCACGGAAGGGACCCGTCCTTCCACAACGCAGGCCCAAGGAGGATTCACGCCCTAGGGCAATTGGACGTTCGGGGGTGACCACAAAGGACTCTGCGATTTCGGATGACCGCGAATCGATCGAATCTAGTGACAGGGTGCTGTTGATAATCGAGGACGATCCGATCTTCGCAAAGATTCTCCTGGACCTTGCACGTGAAAGAGGTTTCAAGGGAGTCGTCGCCATGAGGGGTGCAGAGGTCTTGCCACTTGCGCGACGGTTTGCACTAGATGCAATTACTCTAGATATCCACATTCCCGATGTCGATGGATGGGCCATTCTGGAGATGTTCAAGCGGGATCCAAATCTTCGACATATACCAATTGACGTGATCACGGTTGAAAAGGACGCAGAGCGAGCGCTGTCCCATGGAGCATTCCATTTCATATCGAAGCCGACGAGTAGGGCTGAACTCGATGCGGCCTTCGAGTCCATGAGTGATTTTCTCGATCGTCCGCTGAAGAATCTGCTCTTAGCGACCTCTGATTCCAACGACATGCAGGAAATAAATGATTTGCTGCGGGGAGAGGATTTGCGTATTCATCATGTTGAGGACGGTCAATCCGCCGAGCAGTTACTTGGAATGCATGATTTTGACTGCATCGTGGTCGGAACGCAACTTAAGGATTTGCGCGGAATAGAATTTGTCGAGCTTCTTCAGAAGAATCGATTAATCGGCTCCATTCCCGTGGTGATGTTCAACCATGAACCATTCTCGGACAATGATCGAAGTATCCTTCGCAAAATAAGCGAGTCGGGGATAATCCAGGATGTTGGAACCCTTGAGCGTCTACTCGACCAGACTGCACTTTTCCTGCATCGTGTGATCTCACAATTGCCAGATGAGAAGCGCGATTTGATCGAGCGCAACCAACGGATGTCAGACTCCTTGACTGGAAAAAAGGTCTTGATTGTCGATGATGATCCTCGCAACATTATTGCATTGACTGCGGCGCTAGAAATACGCGGGGCCCGAATTCAATCCGCTGGGGATGGCCTTGAGGCCCTGGAAGCTCTTAATGTGACGCCAGACATTGCGATCGTGCTGATGGACATCATGATGCCCGGCCTCGATGGTTATGACACGATGCGGGAAATCCGAAAACATGGAAGATTCAAATCCCTTCCCATTATCGCCCTAACGGCAAAAGCAATGGTGGGAGACAGGGAGAAATGCATTAAGGCTGGTGCTTCAGATTACTTGAGTAAACCTGTTGCAATCGAACAGTTAGTCTCGCTCATGCAGGTGTGGCTCTCTAAGCAATGAATTTGGACGATCTCGAAGTCGCTTCACTGTTAGATGAGATTTACGAGCAATGGGGCTATGACTTTAGGGATTACGCGTCGGCTTCGATGAAGAGACGGGTACAGCGCTTCATTGAGCGAGAGAAACTCTCCTCCATAATCGCTCTCAAGGTACTGCTTGGCACAGATCCAGACTGCGTGCGTCGGTTTAGAGATCAAATTGTTGTGAGCGTGACATCTATGTTTCGCGACCCGGAAGTTTATTTGGCATTTCGTCAAACCGTGCTTCCACTTCTGAATGATCTTCCACTCATTCGTATTTGGCATGCTGGATGCGCGACGGGTGAAGAGGTTTACTCAATGTTGATTTTGCTTCAAGAGTATGACCTGCTTGAGAGAGCGAGGATTTATGCAACCGATATCGATCAAGTGGCTGTGGATGTAGCAAAGGAAGGAATATATCCCTTGGAGAAGTTCGGACAATATGAGACGGACTACAAATTGGCTGGCGGGTCTTCTTCATTTCATAACTATTACAGCGAGGGATATGGTTTTGGCGTCCTGAAGAAAGAGCTTTCGCAAAACGTAGTTTGGGCGAGTCATAATTTGGTTACGGATTCTTCGTTCAACGAGTTTCACATCATTTTTTGTCGAAACGTGCTGATCTACTTCAATCCTCGCCTTCAAGAGCGTGTTTATTATTTGCTTTATGAC
>Ga0079306_1000679_pt1 | contig 28597 bp, 26 predicted proteins | sample Methanotroph_Enr_FD_79181 | JGI IMG/M metagenome (GOLD analysis project Ga0079306, IMG submission 79181) | Enriched soil microbial communities from Old Woman Creek wetland in Ohio, USA - Methanotroph_Enrichment_5 | ecosystem: Environmental > Terrestrial > Soil > Wetlands | place: USA: Ohio...
GAGCCCGGCGGGTAGAGCGCGTTGCGCGAGCGGTCGACGAGCGGCGCGCCCGTGTCGGCGGCGTTGAGCGTGTCCCACTCGGCATCGACCTTGGCCGGGTCGTAGCCGGGAGACGTGGCTGCGGCGAGTACCCCACCGGTGCGCGGGTCGAGGACGACACACGCCCCGCGGTGGCCCGAGAGCGCCTTCTCGGCGGCTTTCTGGACACGGCTGTCGAGCGTGAGGACGACATCGTTGCCAGGCACTGGGCGTCCAGCGGCGGCATCAAGGACGTCGCCCCACGTCGCGAAGTCGCGGCTGCCGCCGGCGAGCACGTCGTTCTCGGCGGCCTCGATGCCCGCGCGGCCGTAGCGCAGGCTGTAGTAGCCCACGGTGTTGGAGGCGAAGTCCCCCTTGGGGTAGACGCGCTCGTAGGTGCCGCGGCCGGTCTGCTTCGACTCGGCGAGGACGATGCCGTCGCGGGTCAGGATCGAGCCGCGGTCGGAGCGGGCCTGCTCGGCGAGGTTGCGGGTGTTGGCCGGGTTGTTCTGCAGCGCGCGCGCCTCGATGACCTGGATCCACGTGAGGTTCACGACGAGCGCGGCCATCAGCAGCGCGAGCGCCGTCATGATCGACGTCAGCCGCCGCCCGAGCGCGAGCCTGCCGAGGACCCCGATGTCGGTCGAGGTCGTCTGCATCTCGACTGCGGCACCGGTGCCCTCGTCGCCGGCGCGAAGCAGGAGCGCGAGCGCGATGAAGCTCGAGAGCAGCGACGAGCCGCCGTAGCTGATGAAGGGCAGCGTCACTCCGGTCAGCGGGATCAGCCGCGTCACGCCGCCTACGATCACGAACGCCTGGATGGCGATGGCCGCCACGAGCCCAACGGCCGTAAACGCCGCCATGTCGGTCTTGGCGCGCGCGGCGGTGGCCAACCCGCGGATTGCGAACACGAGGAAGAGCAGCACGATCGCCGCCCCGCCGAGCAGCCCAAGCTCCTCGCCGATCGCGGAGAAGACGAAATCGGTCGAGACGAAGGGGATACGTGTGGGCAGCCCCATCCCCAGCCCGGTGCCGGTCAGGCCACCCGCGGCCAGCGCGAAGAGCGACTGCACGAGCTGGTAGCCTCGGCCGGCCGCGTCGGCGAACGGGTGCAGCCAGATGTCGACGCGCGTGCGCACATGCGCGAAGAGGAAGTACGCGGTCGTTGCGCCGGCGCCGAACAGCACGAGGCCGACCGCCACATAGGCGGGCCGACCCGTCGCCGCATAGAGCATCACCAGGAAGATCGCGAAGAACAGCAGCGAGCTGCCGAGGTCGCGCTCGAAGACGAGGACGAGCAGCGAGAGCGCCCACATGAGCAGCAGCGGACCGAACGTACGCGGCTCGGGGAAACGCAGTCCCAGCACGCGGCGAGTCGAGATCGAGAGAAGCTCGCGGTTCTCGGCGAGGTAGGCGGCGAGGAAGAGCACGATGAGCACCTTGGCGATCTCGCCGGGCTGGAAGCCCACGCTGCCCACCCGAATCCACAGCTTGGCGCCGTTGATCTCTCGGCCGATGACGGCGGGCGCGAGCAGCAGCACGAAGCCCGCGACCATGAGGGTGTACTTGTAGCGGGAGAGCAACTCGAGCGACGGCACCGCAACGAGTGTCAGCACCAGCGCGGCCACGCTGACGAAGAGCCACACGACCTGCGAGGCGGCGAGCGTCGGGTCGAGCCGCGTGACGACGGCGAGCCCCACACCGGAGAGCGCGAACGTCACCGGCAGCAGTCCGGGGTCGGCGTTGGCCGCGAAGCGCCGCAGTGCGAGGTGTGCGACGACGAATGCCACCAGCAGAGCCCCCGGCACCAGCAACGAATCTGCCGAGAAGGCCTTGGCCTTTTGCATGTCCACCAGCGCGAAGACCAGCAACACCGGAGGCGTTGCCGCCAGCAGGAGGAGCAGCTCTGTCGTGCGTCGAGAGAACATGCGCCCCGCGTCCTAGTTGCCGGTTGCCGTGGTCTCGGGAGTCTGGCTCGGTGTGGTGCTGGGTGACGAGGTGCCGCTCGCGTCCGCCGCGAGTGCGCGGTACTTCGTGACGAGTTCCTCTGCGTCAGCGAGATTGCTGAGCCGCACGATCCTGGCGAGCTTGGCCTGGTCGCCGGGAGGGAGTGCCGACACGGGGATATCCGTGCGCTCTACGAGCTTGTTGAGGGTGATTCCGGCGACCGATCCCGGCACGCCTCGGTAGACAACGACGACCGAAGGGGGATAGGCGGAGCTCGTGGTGGGCGTACCCGCCGCCGCGACCGCCGTGCTCGTCACGTACGCGCGCGACCACGCGTAGCGCCACGTGCCGTATGCGACACCGCCCACCACCAGCGCGAAGAGGAGCACCCAGCCGATGACCGCGAGCATGCCGCGTCCAGCACGGGTGCCGCTCGGATCCACGGCCGCGCCGGCGCGAGGGCCCTCGCCTTCGATGTCGACGATGATCACGGAGATGTTGTCGTGGCCGCCGGCGTCGTTGGACGCGTCGATGAGCGCGCGTGCCGCCGCGCTCGGATCGCGGTAGCCCGCGAGCATCTCGGCGATCGCCGCGTCCTCGAGCATGCTCGTGAGGCCGTCCGAGCAGAGCAGCAGCCGGTCGCCCGGCTCCGCTTCGAACTCGTAGGGGTCGGCGAACATGTTCGGGTCGGTACCGAGGGCACGCGTGATGACGCTGCGGTTGGGGTGGTAGCGACTCTCGGCCTCGGTGAGCTGACCGAGGCGGATCATGTCGGCGACCATCGAGTGGTCCTCGGTGACGCGTTCGAGGGTGCCTGCGTGCAGGAGGTACGCGCGTGAGTCGCCCACCTGCGCGAGCGCGACGTGCGTGCCCTCGACGATCGCCGCGGTCATAGTCGTGCCCATACCCTGGCGCCCGAGGCCTTCACGGGCGGCGCGGAGGACTTCGCGGTTGGCCGCGCGCACCGCGCGCGCGAGCGCCTTGGCGTCCGGTTTCCTCGGCGCGTGGTCGCGCAGCGTCTCGACCGCCATCGAGCTGGCGACTTCGCCGGCCTCGTGCCCGCCGAGCCCGTCGGCGACCACGAACAGCGGCGGCTGCGCGAGCACGCTGTCTTCGTTGTGCGTGCGCACGCGACCGATGTCGCTCAGCGCTGCCCAGCTCTGCTTGGCGCGTGCGTTCACGAGCGGTCCACCTTCAGCCGGATGTTTCCGATGTCGATCGTGTCGCCGGCGCGAAGCGACTGTGGCGCGACAACGCGCGCGCCGTTGAGCAGCGTGCCGTTCGTGGACCCGAGGTCCTCAAGCGCGGCGCCGTCGCCGGAGGGCGAGAGCCGCGCGTGGCGCCCGCTGACGAAATCGTCGCCGATGACGATGTCGGCGCCGGGGGAGCGGCCGATGACGACCGGTCCGGTGATCGGCAGGCTCACGCCCTTGAGCTCCTTTGGACCCTGAACCACCGAGACGGTCCAGGTCCCCTTCGACTTCACGCGCTGCCCGGCGACGAGGCCGATGCCGGTCCTGACCGCCGCGAACAGGAACAGGTAGAGCAGCGCGAGCAGGAGCAGGCGACCGGCGAGGAGTACGACGTCGATCATGGCGGGGCTCAGCCCCTCGGTTCGTGATACACGAGTTCGGTGATCCCCACGACGATCACGTCCTCATCGCGCAGGTGCAGGTAGTCAGTACGCTTGCCGTTCACGAGCGTTCCGTTGGTCGAGCCCAGGTCCTCGATCGCCCAGCCCTTGCCCTCGCGCACGAACGCCGCATGCTGGCGGGAGGTGTTCTTGTCCTGGATGCAGACGTCGCAGCTCGAAAGGCGCCCGACGACCATGCGGTCGCCTCTCAGCACCACATCGTGGTCCACGCCGCGCACCGTGATTGTCGCGATGCCGGGCGCCGGAGCGCCGAACTCGTCGGAGTCCTCGGCCTCGGCGTCGAAGAAGAGGTTCGGCTTGATGACGGGAATCGAGGGCTTCCCTGCCGAGGAGACCGCGCCCGCTGCCAAGCCGTCCACGAGTCCCGCGAGCGCTGCAGCCCCGGCGCCCGGAACGCTGGGCACCGCATACTCGCTGTCCTCCTCGAAACGCAATTCGCCGAGCTCCTCGGCGAGTTCCTCGGGGCTGAGCAGTTCGCCTATCACGTCGAACCGACCGAGCTTGAGGTCCGGATCGACGATGAAACGCACAATCGGCCGCGCGGCGAGCACGTAGCTGCGCTCGCGAGCATAGCCAACGAGGTAGGTTTCGAGCTCGCCGGCGAGCGTGTCGGCGAAGCCGCCGAGCTTCTCGTCGTCGGCGGGGGAGAGCAAGACGTTGTAGAGGGTGGGCGCGTAGACCTTGCCGGGGCCGACCTTCTTCTGGCGGTCAGCCTCCTTGGAGAGCGCCTTCGCCAGCTCAGCTGGCTGTACCGGCGAGCGGAACATGCGCGCGAAGCCGCCCTCGACGGCCCGCCCGACGCGATCTTCGAAGTCCGAAAGGAGGCTCACAGAAGTCCTTCGTCCGATTCTTGCCAGCTGGTAGCCGGCGCATCTTCCTCTTCCGGCCGCATGGGTGCTCCGAGCGCGGCGACCAGCACGACTATTGTAAGTGACCCCGCCAGGGAAACCGCCTGACTGGTCGTGAGCCATGCCGAACTGTTGCCAAGCGCCTGGGCGAGTTGCTCGGCGAGCACGTAGCCCACGGCGAGCACGATCGTGCCGAGCACCGCTCCCAGCATCGCCGCAAGACGCGTCGCTCGGCGGCACGCGTACGACATGACGAACGCGGCGAAGACCCAGCACAGCAGCACTACGTACGTCGACGGGTCGGCGAAGGCCGCACGCGCGTTCGAGATGCCTAGCGCGGCCCGGTCCAGGTTCACGAAGACGGACGCGTCAACCGAGACGAACGGCGCCGCGCTCAGCGACAGCGCCGAGGCGAGCACCGAGAGCAGCCCGCCCACGAGCGCCGCAGCAGCGGCTGGCAACGGTGCGAGCGAGAAGCCGGCGAGCAGCGGCGTCGCGGGCGCAAGGTGTACGACGCCCAGCGCGGGCGCGGCGAGCGGGATGACGGCCGCACCCGAGCTCCTGCGCGCAAAGAACCACCACCACAGTGCCGCCGCGACCGACACGAGGATACCGAGCACCCATGAGCCGCGCACGAACAGGCCGATGGCGAACGCGGCGAGTCCCAGCACGGTGCCAAGCGAGGGTGCGAGTGCGCCCGCGAGCGCGACGAGCGCGACGGCGCCCAGCACCGCCGCCCGATCGAGATGCATCGCCGAGAGACCCGCCCACGCGAGCCACGCGGACTCGATTGCAGCGACGGCGCGCAGCAGCAGCCCGCCGATGCGCCCGCCGAGACGGTCCCACAGCCCGATCTCGTCGAGGCCCGCGCGCTGCTCGAAGTCGTCCGCGTGGTACGCACTCGCAAGCTCTGCGAGCGATTCTCGGCCGGACCGGGCATCGCCGAGGTGCGGCTCGAGCGCGTTGCCGAACTCCGCGATCGAGGGGTAGCGGTCGCTCGGACGCAGGCCCAGCGCTGCCATCAGCGCGTTGTCGATCGGGCGCGGCAACCTTGGAACGTGCTCGCTGGGCAGCGGCGTCTCGAGCGTCTCGAGACGCACGATCGCTGCCTCGACGGTGTCGTCGTCGAAGGGGTTCTCGGCGGTGAGGCATTCGTAGGTGACGGCCGCGAGCGCCCATTCGTCGGTGGCCTCACTCACGCGCATGCCCTCGAGCTGCTCGAGCGGCATGTAGCCCAGCGTGCCGCCTTCGCCCACGCCGTGACCGAGCGCCGTGGAGAGCGCCGCCATCCCGAAGTCGGCGACCTTCACGCGCCCATCGCGCATGACGAGGATGTTGGCTGGTTTGATGTCGAGGTGCAGCACGCCATTCTCGTGTGCGAAGCACAGCGCATCAGCGACCGCCGAGAAGACCGCAGCCATCTCGTCGAGGTCGAGCGTGTCGCCGAGGGCGTCGAGGATTCGCTCGAGGCTCGCGCCGTCGACGTGCTCCATGATGAGCAGCGCTTCGTCGGCGTCGGTCTCGAAGTCGTAGACGGTGACGATGGCGGGGTGGTTGAGCATCGCGGCGGTGCGTGCCTCGGCGAGTCCCGGAGGGTTGGCAGCCGGCCGACCGAAGCTGTCTCGCGGCAGCGGCATGCGCTTGATCGCGACCCGGCGCTGCATGCGCGTGTCCCACGCGAGCACCACGGTGCCGTAGCCACCTTCGCCCAGCTCTTCAAGCGGGCGATAGCGGTCGAGGATGAGCTGCTGCTCCACGCGCCTCCCTATCGCCGGTACGCCGATGCGGACGTCTCGCTCATTCTAGCCGAGCAGGGCCGAGCCGGACTGACCGGTGCGTCGTGTGCCATTCGCTTGTGCGAGACTTGTCCGCGGAGGCCGTGCGAAAGGATCCGTTGCATGACGCTGTCAGTCATCATTCCGGCGCTCAACGAGGCCGTGGGGTTGCCCTATCTGCTCGCGCAGCTCGCGTCGCAGACGTTGCCGCCCGAGCAGATCGTCGTGGCCGACGCCGGCTCCACCGACCGCACTCGCGAGGTCGCAGCTGCGGCGGGGGCGATCGTGGTCGACGGCGGATTGCCGGCCGCGGGGCGCAACGCGGGCGCCGCAGTTGCGACCGGCGAGATGCTGCTCTTCCTCGACGCGGACGTCGACCTCGAACCCACGTTCATCGCCGAGGCCCTCGCCGAGTTCGCGGAGCGCGAGCTGACCATCGCGGGTGCACACATCGAGCCGGTCGACGAGGATGCCACCGCAGGGAACCTCGTCGCATGCGAGGTCGCGAACTTCTACCTCGACATCATGCAATACGTGCAGCCGCACGCACCCGGCTTCTGCCTGATGGTGTCCAAGGCAACGCACGACGCCATCGGCGGCTTCGACGAAGAGGTCCTTCTCGCCGAGGACCACGACTACGCGCAGCGGGCGGGTCGTCTCGGCAAGTTCCGCATCTTGCGTTGCATGCCGGTGCGGACCTCGATGCGCCGGATCGAGAAAGAGGGCATCCTGCAGCTCGCGTTCAAGTACGTCTACTGCGAGCTGCACGTGGTGGCCGGCCAGAAGATCTACGAGGTCCCGTTCGACTACGAGTTCGGTGCCTTCGCCGAGAAGGACCGCGACGAGTCTCTCTCGGCGGTGCGCGAGCTGCGCGATCGGCTCGGCGAGCTGGCGCAGACGTTGCAGACACTATCGGAGACGGGCCGCGAGGCGCTGCACGAGCTGGCAGAGCGCGAGGTGTCTCCGGAGATGTTCGACGAGGCGCTCGCGAAGTTCGGCCGAGACGATCTCGTGCGGCTGCGCCGTTACACCAAGGCCCGCGTGCGGCTCGCTCGTCGGGGTGGCCGCCACGCAATCGTGCGCGTGCGAGCTGCCGGCGACGCGATATGGCGCGAGCTGCTTCGGGCATTCCAGTAGGAAGTCACACGCGGCGACGTCACGCCGCTTCTCTCGGAAGGATGCGCGCATGTTCGGATGGGGCACGAAGACGATCTCGACTGGCGAACTCGCCGAGAAGCTCGCGAGCGGCAAGCGGGTTCTCATCGACGTGCGCGAGCCCTATGAGTTCGCGCAGGGCCGGATTCCGGGGGCCGTCAACATCCCGCTAGGCCAGCTGGCCGATGCATCCACGAGCCTCGACCCCACAGCCGAGACGTATCTCATCTGTGCGAGCGGAAGCCGGAGCGGAGTTGCCGCTCGGCAGCTCAAGAAGCTCGGGTTCACCGACGCGTACAGCGTGGCGGGTGGCATGCACGCCTGGCACGGCAAGGTGAAGCGCTAGCCGACCAGCTGCAACGCCGAGATGACGTCGGGGTCGAGCGGCTCGGCCCGCTGGAATGTCAAGTGGCCGCCGGATGCGCCGAGGCGCGTGTCCTCGACGAGAACCCACCCTCGGCCCGTCATGTCTTCGACGATGCGCTGGAGCTCGGCCTCGGTCTTCGAACCGCGGCGGTGCGGCGGCACGTAGACGATCTCCGTTTCGACGGCGAGCTGGAGCTGGGCGTCAGCGACCGACGGGCTCTCGATGCGCGAGCATCCGCCATTGAGACCGTAGCCGAGCACGAGCGCGCGGACGTCATCGCTCAGCCAGGACAGCTGCCGGCCAGCGTCGAGTTCTTTGATATCTTCCAAGCTCAGTTCGCCGAGACCCTCGGCGGTGAATACTCCGCGCTCGAAGCACACGTCTCGCTCGATCGAGCCGCGGGTGCTTTCAAGAAATGCAATCAGCATCGAGTCTCCTGACGAGGCTCTTGCGCCGCGATTGGCGCTGCGGCGGTCCATCTCCGACGCAGTAAACATCGGCATCGAGGGCCGCGACATTAAGCGCCCGGGTGTGGAGTGATTGTGAGTGAGCGCACCGATGGGGGCGCTTTACGCTTCCCACCTCGGATGCTACCCTGTCGTCTCGCGCACGCGGGTGTGGCGGAATGGCAGACGCGCATGGTTCAGGTCCATGTGGGGGCAACCCCGTGAAGGTTCAACTCCTTTCACCCGCACCACAGAATTGAACGGCGGCTTCGTCCCGGAAGGGGCGGAGCCGCCTGCGTTTGTGGGCCGCGGGGTGCGGGGCTCGCGCTACTCGGCGAGGCTGAGGTAGACGTCGCGCCTCGCCCGCTCGAGCAGCTCTGCGACCGCGTGCTGCTGATCGAGGCTTCCTGAATGCTCGACGTCGATCACGGCCTCCTGCAGCTGCCAGCACGCGTCGCGCAGCTCGCGGCCGGGACCGTCTCCGTCGGCGGACTGGTCGCCCGTCTCGGCTGCGGTCGGGCGCATCCGGTATCCGAGCCCGCGCACCGTCTGCACGACATCGGTCACGCCCGCCTCGGCGAGTTTCTGGCGCAGTCGGTACACGAGGACGCTCACGGAGTCGGGGGAGCAGCCGGTCTCATCGGAGTCGTGGGCGAGCTGGTCGGCCGAGAAGACCCAGCCGGGGTGCTCGGCGAGCATGGTGAAGATGGCGAGTTCCTTGGAGGACAGCGGCACGGGATTGCCGCTCACCAGCACGAGCCGCTCGTGCGGCCGAACCTCAAGCTCCCCCGCGCATGTGTCATTCGCCGTCGACATGACCACTCACCCGCTTCCCGTACGCCTATGTACCCGAATATTCAGCCACGGTTGCCTCTACGTTCGAGCGGAACGGAAACGAAGGTGTGTTGGCGTGTTCTAGTTCTGGAAGGTGGGATCGACGATGAAGACGACGAGCATTCAGTCGCACGCGTCGGCCCGGGATTGGGCGTGGGTCCTGTTCATCACCACGCTGCTCTTGGTGTTCGCTGCGGCCTCTGTTGCCGCTGCCGATGAGCCCTATGTCACAGGTCCGGTGATTCACGCGTCCGACCTGCTGCCATACGCGCCGTTCACAGTGGCCGAGGAGCCCTACGTCACAGGTCCGGTGATTCACGCCTCCGACCTGCTGCCGTACGCCGCGTACACGGAACAGCCGTACGAGACGGGTCCTGTCGTGACGCCCTCGGATCTGCTGCCGTATGCGCCGTATACCGAAGAGCCGTACGAGACAGGTCCGGTGATCCACGAATCCGACCTGCTGCCGTACGCGCCCTTCACGGAAGAGCCGTACGTCACGGGCCCCGTGATCCACGAGTCCGACCTTAGGAAGTAGTGCAGTCTCGTGCTACAGGTTGATCAGATACGCCGAGGCGTTGCTCGGCGGGAGGCTTTCGCGCCAGTCGATTCGGCCGTTGTCGCGCCAGTCGATCACGTGCCACACCTCATGCGAGAGGATCGTGTCGATGTCGGCGGTGTGAGCCGGGCTGACGAGAATCCGGCCTTCGGTGTAGTACGCGATGGCCTGCTCCCCATGCGGGGTGGGTTGCACGCTGACGGTGACGCCGTCCAGGTAGCGGTAGCGCCCCTGCAGTTCGCGCAGGATCTTCTCGGCGCGCGCGGAGTCATCCGCAGCCGGCGCGGCAGCGGTGGTGCCGGACGACGCGGCGGCCAGAGCGGCCGAGGGTCGCGAGGAAGTCGCTGGCGATGGCCCCGTGACCAGCACAACGATGAGGCTTGCCGCCGTGAGAAGAGCGCGTGGGATTCCCATGACTGGGCGAATAAGCGAGAGACGTGCCGATTCGGGTCCGAGCACCCTGCAAGGGCGACTGAGCACGGCCGTAGCCCTGCGGGAGTACGGCCCGGGTCTGCAACATACGCCGGGCGGCCCATCGCAATGAGCCGTCGGGCTGACGTTGGCCTGACCTCCGAGTGGGAGAGTCGAGAGGTCAGGTTTCCCACCAGGCGCCGGGAACCCACCGCTTCCCGGCGCCGCAACGTGATTGGAGGATGCGCACGATGAAAAGGCGCTTTTCGCTTCTGCTAGCGACGGTTGCGGTGTGCTTCGTAGCAGCCCCGGCGTTCGCGTCGGCGACATGGGTGAGCCCTGCTCACCTTGCGAAGTACACGAACCCGACCGACCACGACATCAAGGTGACGAGCTATATCACCCCGAAGCGTGACACGATCGGCAACCGCCACATCTTCTACTACGTCTACAAGAAGAACTCGGACGGCCACTATGTCTACAAGGAGCGGTTCGAGGGCACGCTGTACAACTCCGACAGCTACGACTCGAGCACCCGTGCCAAGGGCAAGCTCGTTGGCCTCGCGAAGGGCACGTGGCGAGTCCGCGTCAAGCTAGTCTGGAAGGACTCCGACGGCGACAAACAGGTGGTGACGTCGACCTATAGGTACTTCGTGGTCAAGAACATGAACTTCGAAGCGCCGACGTTCGTCTCGGCGCCGACCACCAAGTCCTACACGTACCACAGCGGCGACAGCTTCATGCTGCGCAGCTACGTGACGCCGAAGTTCCACACCACCGAGAACAAGAGCGCGTGGTACTACATCTACCGGAAGAACTCGGACGGCGACTACATCTACAAGACGCGCGTCGCTGCCGCCCTGGTTCTCTCGCCCGACTACAGCTCGAGCACGCGGCTGTGGGCGAAGACTTCAATCGACAAGACCGGCTACTACCGGGTCCGCGTTCGCTTCGTTTGGAAGGACAGCGACGGCGATTCGCACACGATGAAGTCTGCGTACAAGTACCTCCACGTCACGAAGTGATGACGCGCTGAGGTTTCCAGCGGTGGGTTGTGAGGGCGGGCCGAAAGGCTCGCCCTCATTGCGTCACGACGAGGTTTCGTCTCGCGAGCGCCGCTGCCGGTTGCCGACTGCGCACAGCGCCTTGCCGAGAAGATCGTGGCTCGTGAACGTGGTCAGCGAGGTGCCGCTGGAGGTCCATTCGTACTTGTAGGAGTCCGAGCCCTCGCCCAGATCGAGCACGTTCAACCCTTGTCGGAAGCACTCCTCGACCATGCTGCGCAGCAGAAGCTTGCCGGGCGAGAACGCCGAGAACTCTGGGTCGAAGGCGAAGATCGCGAGGTCGGCTCGGTCGCGATACAGGTAGAACAGCTGCAGCGCGATGGTTCGCCCGTCGAGCGTGAGCCGGGCAAGCCGGCCGTGGGCGGCGCCGCAGGCCTGGGCGACGCGCAGCGCGGCGTAGTGGCCTCCGAGCGCGTTGTCGCGCTCTGCGCGCACTCCGTGTCGGTCGCGGCTGAAGTCGACCAGCAACTTGGCCGCCTCTCCGCATGGGGGGTCGCCCGGCCCGAGTACTTCAAAGCGGACCTCGCCGGTCTCGGCCAGCCTGCGCCAGCGGCGGCCGACCGAGCGGCGGACGTCACGCGACAGCGCGGCGAAGTACTCGTCGAACTCGCCGCGAATCTCGATGTACGGCGAGGCTCCGCGCTTGTAAGGGAGCGCGTTCTCGGCAAGGTAGGGGAAGGCTCGCGCGTCGGCCCGGACGTTCGTTAGGTACAGCGCGGCGACTCCGGCTCGGCGGCGCAGACGTGCGAGTGCTTCTCGCATGAATGCGTCGAGCGTGACATCAGTCCTGCCGCTCCAAAGGATGTCGCCGGAGCCGACGACGAGCGGCCCACTCAGCCACGTGAGCATCCGGACCGGCCCGTAGGGGACGACGCACGCGGGGAAGACCCCGTGCGGCTCGCCGTTCTCGGAAAGCGTGACGATGAGCGGTCTGGCGCCGATGTGGGAGCCGACGGTATCGAACCAGAGCCGGCAGAACTCGTACGTCTGGAAGACGCCGGCTGGCGAGTGCGACTCGAGCCGCTCCCACGAGTCGCGGACCGCGTCCAGTCCATCAGCACCCTCGAACAGCTCGTACGGCACCTTGCCCCCAGAAGACCCGCGGTTCGTGCGAACAGTCTACCTGTATGCAGCGGGTCGGCGAATCGCAGCGCGTGCGAACAGGTCTGTGGCGACGTCGGTTTGGGCTCGCACCGGCTCCCCATTCTGGCGGGGCCTTCCGGATTGCGCATCGGCAGACAGCGGGAATGAGCCAACCATGGAATCGAACGAACAGCGCGTACCGCGCAACGTGAAGATGCTCGGTCTGGTCAGTCTGTTGACCGACGCGTCTTCCGAGATGGTCTACCCCGTCCTCCCGCTGTTCCTCGCGAACGTGCTCCACACGCCGGTCGCTGCGATCGGCCTCATCGAGTCCGTCGCCGAGACGACCGCTTCGGTTGCCAAGGTCTTCTCGGGATGGCTTTCAGACCGCCTCGGCAAGCGGAAGCCGCTTGTGGTGCTGGGCTACTCGCTCTCGAACCTGATGAAGCCGCTTCTCGCTATCGTGCCGAGTTGGCCGAGCGTGCTGCTGCTGCGGTGGGCGGACCGCCTCGGCAAGGGCGTGCGCACTGCGCCGCGCGATGCGCTCATTGCGGACTCCTCCACTCCCGAGAGGCGCGGTCGTGACTTCGGAGTGCACCGCGCGCTCGACACCGTGGGCGCGGCAATCGGGCCGCTGACCGCGTGGGCGATCCTGACCTGGAGCCCGGGTGCGTACCGGACCGTGTTTCTCGTGAGCGCTATTCCCGGCACGATCGCTATCTTCGTCGTGCTCGCGATGGTGCGAGAAGCTCGCGGAGCGGCGCGGCTGGAGATGGCGCGGCCCGCGTTTCGGCTGCGGCATCTCGGCAGGCCGTTCGCGCTGTTCACGGCAGCGAGCGCCCTGTTCGCTTTGGGGAACTCGTCGGACGCGATGCTCATCCTTCGCGCGCAGGATCTCGGAGCCAAGCCGGCGCTCGTTCCTCTGATGTACTTCGTATTCAACGTGGTCGCGGCGGCGCTCGCAACGCCCTTCGGCGTGCTCTCAGACCGTGTCGGGCGAAAGCGCATCCTGGCCACCGGCTTCGCGGGCTACGCGCTCGTGTACGCAGGCTTCGCGCTCGCGCACGGAACCGCGTCGCCCTGGGTGCTCTTTGCGCTCTACGGTATCCCGTACGCGATGACGGAAGGCCTCGCCCGCGCTTACGTGGTCGATCTCGTACCCGCGAGCGCCCGAGCCACCGCGGTTGGTGGCTACACGTTCGCGCTCGGGCTCGCGGCGCTCCCAGCAAGTACCGGTGCGGGGCTCCTGTGGGACGGCGTCTCTCACTCCGCGCCGTTCGCAGTGAGTGCCGGGCTCATGCTCGCGGCAGCGGTCTGGCTCGCGCTTCAGCCCTCGGCGAGGGCCTGAGCCTGTTCCCCGAGGAGCTCGAGGAAGCGCTCGGCGGTCACTGCAGGGCTGAAGACGTAGCCCTGCATCAGGTCGCAGCCGAGCGAGTTGAGGAACTCGACTTGGTGCTCGGTCTCGACTCCCTCGGCCACGACGGTCAGCCCAAGGCTCTGGCCGAGGACGACGACGGTCGTGACGATCGCCGCCGAGTCTTCCTCGGCCTCGAGGTCTGCGATGAAGGGCTGCGCGACTTTGAGTGTGTGAATCGGCAGCTTCTTGAGGCGGTCCAGCGAGCTGTACCCGGTCCCGAAGTCGTCGATCGCGATGCGGATGCCTGCCGCGCCGAACCGCTCGAAGGCATTGAGCACCGTTCCCGCATGCTGCATCGCAACGCTCTCCGTGATCTCGAGCTCGAGTGACGAGGGCGGCATGAAGCACTCACGCAACACGCGCGAGATGTAGGCGAACAGGTCCTCTTCCACGAGCTGCCGTGCCGAGAGATTCACCGCGCAGCGGATGTCGCGGAAGCCCGCGGCCCGCCACTGCCGAGAAGTGCGGCACGCCTCGGCGAGGACCCAGTGACCGATCGGGACGATCAGGCCGCTCTCCTCGGCGAGTGGGATGAAGACGTCCGGCGGGACGTCGCCGCGCACCGGATTGTGCCAGCGCAGCAGTGCCTCGGCACCCACGATCCTGCGGTCGGATACGCGGACCTGCGGTTGAAAGTGCAGCTCCAGCTCGCCGCGCTCGAGCGCGCGCCGCAGCTCGTTCTTGAGCTCGAACTTCTCTACGGCGCTTGCGTTCATCTCGGGATCGTAGAACTGGAACATGTTCCGGCCGCGATCCTTGGCGCGAAACATCGCGATATCAGCGTTTCGTACGAGCGTCTCGGGCGTGTCGTGTTCGTCGGTGACCAGAGCAATACCGATGCTGGCCGTCGTGTGGATGTCGTGATCCGCGTCGAGCACGAACGGCACCTGAAGCGCGTCGAGAACCTTCCACGCGACAGCTGCCGCATCGGCCTCGGAGCCGGCCTCAACGAGCAGGAGCGTGTACTCATCGCCGCCGAGACGCGCCACGGTATCGCCCTCGCGAACCAGCGAGCGCAGGCGTCGACCCACCGCCGCCAGAAGCTGGTCGCCGACGGGGTGGCCCAGCGTGTCATTGACGACCTTGAAGTGGTCCAAATCGATGAAGAGCAGCGCGAGACCGTCCCCCGAACGGTGTGCGTGTGCCACGGCGAGCGCAAGCCGGTCGTTGAAGAGGGAACGGTTCGCAAGGCCGGTGAGCGGATCGTAGTAGGCCATCTGGACGATCAGCTCTTCGTTGCGCTTGCGCTCGGTCAGGTCGCGCACGAGGCCGAGCACGGCGGGATGACCGTCCCACTCGATGCGAGTAGCGCTCACCTCAACGGGGATGAGCTCGCCGTCCTTGCGCCGCTGCGTCGACTCGAATACCGCCTGTCCTTCGCGTTGGATCGTCTCGACCCGTTCGTTGACCATGGCGGCGCTCTGTTCGTCGTCGATCTCCGCAAGCGTCATCTGCCTGAGCTCCTCGACGGAGTAGCCGAGCATCTTGCTGGCAACGGAGTTGGCGTCGACGATGCCCGTGGGGCCGCTGATGATGATCGAGTCCCCCGCAGTCTCAAACAGGGTGCGGTAGCGGCTCTCGCTCTGGTTGAGCTCGGTGTAGGCGATGTTGAACTCGAGGTTCAGCAAGTAGAGCGCCTGCGCGACACTGATCGCGATCGTGAGGAACTGGTCGATGTAGATCTCAGTCGCGACGTCGGCGAGAGCGAAGCGAAGTGCGTACATGCCCACGCCGATGGCGCAGATCACCAGGCCCCACTCGTAGCTGTTGCCGGCCACCCGCCGGAAGCGTTCTCGTTTGATGATCAGACTCCCCGCGAGACCGGCGATCGCGACAAGGAACACGGCATCGGACACGCGGGGGTTCGAGGTGACGAAGGAGCCGACGAGCGCGAGAGCGCCGCCCAGCCCGGCAATCACGAACGAAGTCCTGAGGTCGATGTGGGTGAAGTGGGCGATCACGCCCATGACCATGAGCACGACGGCCACGGTCTGAATGACGATCGTTCGCGTCTCGTACTCAGCCCCGCCGAGAAGTAGCGTGAGGACAGGGGCCAGCGCGTAGAGGATCAGCCCCGCACTGATCGGCGCGATGCTCGGCCTGCGCAGCCGGCGGTACAGATCGAGCATGGCGACAGCCGCGGCAGTGCGCACCAGCGCGAGTATTGCGAGGACAAGTTGCGGCTCGGTCACGTCGCCCCCAGTCGATGGCCGATGTCAGTCGGGCACGACCCCCTGGTTCTGTATTCCCGAGGGCGGCAGTTGGTGGCCGGCTGCCCACCCCGCGAGAACCAGCGTAGCGGCCAGCTCGGGGCCGAGCAGCCCGAACCCTCCGCAGCGCGGGGCGTCCGGCTCGCCTACTTCAGCGCAGAGAATGCCTCGTACGCCTTGTCGAAGGCAGCGCGCCACGCGTCGTTGAGCTTGTTCCATTCCGCGCCGGGATCGGGTTTGCCGTTGACGAGCCCCTTCTGGGCGTTGAACGACGTCACGAGCTTGTTGTACGTGGTCGTCCGGCCCTTCTTGCCCGCGGTATCCATCTTGATTTCGATGTCGGCGAGCTTGCGCGCCTGGACACACCAGTCGTAGAGCGCCTTGATGGAGGGGGAGTCCGAGTAGGTCTTGGCTGGTTGGGCGAGAGCCGTCTCGGCCTTGAGGAGCAGCACCCGAGCGGCCTTCCCAAGCTTCAGCGCCTTGCTGTACTCCTCGCTGTTGCCGAGCGGTATCGCATCCGCGATCTTGTTCCAGCCATCGATCGCCTGCTGGCAGGGCTCGTCTTCGATTGCGAGCGCGCGCCCCAGCGGTATCGCCGACCTGTAGAGCCCAAGCGCCTTCTCGAGGTCCGCCAGCTTGCTTTGCGCCTCGAGGTCGGGCGACGTTGTGAGCGCGGCCTTGGCGGCTGCGACGTGCGTCGTTGCATCGTCGAGCAGCTGCTGGGCATCGGCGGCCGCCTTCACTGCTGCGGCTCCTGACGGACCGTTCGCGTGCCCGACTTCGATGATTGCCTGCTCGCTCTTGCCGAGCAGCTCACGAGCGGCGGCGATCTCCGTGTTGGCCTGGCTGACCTGTGTCGTTGCAGGCTGAGTCGTGACCTTGGCGGCGCACCCCGTCGTCATGACAAGTGCAAGCGCAGCAATCGCGATGGCCGCTGAGGTAGCGAGTGATTTCAGTTGCACGGTCGCCCCGTTCCCGTCGAGAGATGCAGCTTTGCGGCGCGCCCAGCACCGCTTCGTGCACTGAATGTAGCTTCCCGACGCGCGCACGCCAACTGCGTGGCGGGCGCGGCGAAGAGACGGCACAGACCCGAGCAGGCCTATGCGACCGATGGCGCTGCGACCGCGAGCGCGAGTGCCATCGACGCGAACAGCATCCCGACGATCGAGCCGCTGACCACCGCCGGCCACAGACCGACCGTGCGCGCCTGCCGCGCAGCCGTGTCGCCGAGCCATTCGCTCGAGCTCAACTGCATGTGCAGCGCAACTCCGATGCCGCACCCGAACACGAACGCCGGCACGGCGAAGCCGGGAATCGCTGACGTGATGGTGTGCGCGAGTGCGGGGAAGGCGCCAACCGCAGCGCCGATGCGTTCTCTGCCGATAGCGATGAGCGCGGCGGGAACGGGTACGAGCGGCGCGGCGATGACTGCGAGTACGAGCCAGGCTGTCGCCCTTGCGCGGTAGAGAAGTCGACCCGAGAGGGCGACGGACGTGCGGTTCATTGCGGGCTCCAAGTGCGGTCGTGGTCGTTCCAGAGTGTGTATCGGCACGAAGATACACGCCGAGTATGGCGATTCCATGGACGTCGCATGTCGGCCGCATTTCGCCGGTCCTCGGCGTGTGTGTCGGGCGTCGGCGTACGTGCCTGAGCAGCTCGCCGCAGCGGCTAACCGCCCTCGGAAAGCCCCGTGTCGACCTCGGGTCGTACCTCCCCGCGGACCTGCGCGAGCGCCACTCCAGCGGCGATGGCGAGGCAGCCGGCGACCTGGAGCGCCCCGAGCTTCTCGGCAGCGAACAGCCAGCCGGCAAGCAGTGCCACGAGCGGGACGGCGTTGATTGCGATCGCCGCACGGCTGGCGGGCATCCGCGCCAGCGCCACGTTGTAGAGCCCGAACGCTCCAAGGCTCACGAACACGCCGAGGAACGCGATGCTGATCCACGCGCGGGCCGGGATGGCGAGCCACGTCGCCGGGTTCGAGAGGAGCGCGCCAGGCAGGAAGAACACCGTCCCGAAGAGGCTCTGCAACCCGGTCAAAAGCCACGGGTCCCACCTGCCGAGAAGGTGCTTCACGGCCAGCGTCGCTCCCGCCGCGCTGATCATGGCGAGCACCTCGAGCGCGTTCCCGAGGGCCGGATTGGGCGCGGTCACGCCCGCCTGCGCGCCGAGCGAGAGGGCGGCCACTCCTGCGACCGACAGCGCGATGCCTCCGATCGTGCGCCCGGAGATGTGCTCCCGCAGGAACAGCCACGCGCCCGCGGCGACCAACAGCGGCACGATGGCGCTGATGACCCCCGCCTGCGACGAAGTCGTCAGCGTCATCGCGTAGTTCTCGGCGAGGTAGTAGATGCCTACCTGCAAGAGGCAGGCGAGGAAGACCCACTTCAGATCGCCGGGCTGCCGGTTCGGCTTGGGGAGCCGCCGCCAGAACGGCGCGAACACGAGCGAAGCGACCACCATGCGCAGCCAGACGACCGTCATGGGCGGGACCCCTGCGTTGAGTGCGGTCTTGGTCGCGAAGAAGCTCGTGCCCCAGAAGAGCACTGCGCCCGCGAGGCAGGCGAGTGCCATCTGCCCGCCGTTCTTGGCGGTTGCGGGGAGAGTTCGCTCGGCGGGCTGAGGCGAGGGCATGCGACTCCAAGTCTCGTGATGACCCCAAGCACACTAGCGCATAGGGCCAACAGCGGTAGTGAACAGGACGGCGAGTCGGCGTCGCCCCCGAGTGCGTCGTGCGGCACCGTACGAAGAAAGGGCCCCGACGGGAGCCCTTTCTCGTTGGTTCCAATCGGGACGAATGGCTACGCGCCGACGACCTCGACGAGCGTGATCTCGAAGGTCAGGTCCTGACCAGCAAGCGGGTGGTTGAAGTCCAGCGTGATGGACTCGTCGGTGATCTCGGTGATGACAGCCGGCACGCGCTGGCCCTCGGGCGACTCAAGCTCAACGGCCCAGCCGATCTCAGGGTTGGCGTCGGGCGGGAAGGCGTCGCGCGGGAAGACCTGAACGCCCTCGTCGGCGTGCTCGCCGTAGGCGTCAGCGGCCGGAATCGTCACGGTCGCGGTCTGGCCGACTTCGAGGTCGGTGACGGCGGTGTCGAAGCCGGGAATTACCTGGCCCGAGCCCACGACGAACTCGAGCGGTTCACGCCCCGCGCTGCTGTCGAACTCGGTACCATCAGAGAGCGTGCCCGTGTAGTGGACACGTACGGTGTCGCCGCTAGCAGGTGCCATGATGGCCTCCTCGGAAATTCGCTGCATGAGTAGGAATCTCGGTCACTGTAGCGCATGGTGCGCCGGAAATGGTCGAAAGGTTTCTAAAGCATTGGAGCACATCGCCCGATGCTCCCTAGTGCCAGGATGAATCTAGCCTCGGCTAAGAGTATTATTCCGACAGGCAGGCAGTCTGTCTGGCCGGGGGACATGCGAGCACGCAGGGGAGCGGCATGGGCAAGCTATATGACTACTGTCAGCGCGTTCAGCAGCACATCGAGACCAGCGGTCTGGATGTGTACAAGTCGCGTGGCGAGATCGCGATGAGGTGTGGGTTCCTCATGCCGCTGGTCAAGCCGGACGACCCGGATGACGCAGCCAAGATCCAGGCATTGCGCGACGCAGCAAAAGAGCTCTTCGGACTGAACCTGGACTGAAGAAGCCAATGCGTCCTGATCACGCCATCCAGCAGGGACGGCAGTGATGTCTGGCGGGCCCAGCGATTCGGGCTGGAAGTCACCGTTCACTGAATCGGTTCCGGACGAGAAGGCCGTGCGCGCCAAGAAGGTGCGCAACGGTCTGATTCTGCTTGCAGTCGTCGCCGTGGTCGTCTTCGCGGCCGGGTGGAACCCGCCCACCAAGACTGTCCACAAGTTCACCAAGGCCAGCGACTACAACCCCGAGCGCGAGAGTGGCTGCACGAACTCGGGCAAGGGCTGCCATGGCGAGGACAAGACCCGCTCGGACTTCAACAAGTACCACCCTGATGCGAAGTGCACGACGTGCCACGACTATCAGGGTGTCGGCTGCATTCCGTGCCACATGCCCAAGGAGAAGGAGTGCCAGCTGTGCCATGACGGCACGATGAAGAAGGCACCCGACGTGGTGAAGCTCACGGACTCCTACCCGAAGGGCCATTACCGCGAGACAACGCATACCGCCATGGGCACCGAGTTCGAAGAGACGATGACCGCAGCCGCCGATGGCCAGGCCGGGGCCAAGTGCTCGGACTGCCACTCTCGCGATCTGCGCAAAGCGCACACGGAAGTCCCCGTTGCCGAAGGATCCACCTACGGTCCGTCCATCGGCTGCGGCGAGTGCCACAACGACGAGCGCGCCGAGGGTCTCAAGCAGGTGGAGGCCAAGTGGAAGGGGCGCGCGTGCGCCGACTGCCACAAGAAGGACACCTCGGCTCCGCAGCACGCCACCGACGTGGCCGCATCCGTCGAAGCGTCGGGTGCGCTCTCGTGCGGGAGCACGGGCGCGGGCTGCCACAACGTCAACGACCTGCACGCGCTGCACAAGAACATGCCCAAGAACTGCGCGGGCTCTGCCGAGGATGGCGAGAAGAGCTGCCACGTCCTCGGCGCTGAAGCAGCCAAGCCGACCGCGATCACGTGCGGCGGTTCCGAGGACGACACGTGTCACCGCCTCTACGTCAATGACACGTACAGCCACAAGCAGGACACGACGACACACTCGCCGACATCGACCGTCCCGGCGAGCGACACGTCCTTCTACGACACGGCGTGCGGCGACTGCCACAACATGGCCGCCGACGGCACGAGCCTCAACGAGGAGCACGCTCTCGCCACGTCTTCGCGTTCCACCGACGCCGAGAACCCCTGTACCAACTGCCACAACAACCCCGCAGCACTCTCGGCGGTGCAGGACAAGTGGACCGAGCGCAACACCACGGGCGCGTGCGAGGCGTGTCACGGCTCGGAGGGGCTGGCGTCGGCGCATGAGGGCGACCTGGCCGGCAAGCATCAGGTCTCGAGCGCGGGCTGCTCGGACAGCGGGCCGGGCTGCCACCCGACCAACGACTACATGGAGGTCGGCGAGCCCACTACCAGCGCGAACATCCACCGCGACTGCCTGCGCTGCCACGACCGGACGGCGTCTGACGGCAACCAGGCCTACGACCCGTCGGCAACGACCTGTGGTCAGGGCCGCGACTGTCACTCCGGCTCCGGCGACTACGTGCCGTCGACGGGCGAGCACGATGGAGCAGCAGGGGCCGCGAACGGCGCCGACAAGACGCACCACACGGCCGGCAGCGACCAGGCCAAGGCGGAATGGGTGGATTCGGCCACGGGTAGCAGGACCGCGTGCAACGCCTGCCACAGCATGCAGCTCGGCGGTGAGCACGCTCGCTCGAACTCGTCGATCGCCAAGGGCGCAGGTACCGAGTGCAAGCGGTGCCACAATGCGGACACCAGGGCAGCGTCGATCGTGAAGTCCGACTGGATCCAGCAGGACTCCAAGACCGCCTGCAAGTCGTGTCATGCCGATGCCGGGAAGCGGCCGATCCACGGCGCCATCTCGAGCTCGCACGCGGCCGAGGAGCTCAATGCGTTCGGCGCACCCGCCGCCGGTATGTGCGTGACGAGCGGTTGTCACGCCACGCTGGATCTGCGGGTGCTTCACGAGAGCTCCGGCTGCACCACCCCGGGTTGCCACCAGGACTCGGGCAACATCTTCGGTCGCGACCTGAAGGGTTGCGGCGGATTCGACACCGATACGAGCTGTCACGCGGGCTACTCGGCGCTCACGCACTTTGCGGATCACGCGGCCGACAAGTCCGGCACGGTCGAGGGCATCACCTACCGCACCGGCGAGAATGTGGGCTGTTTCGGATGCCACAACGCCGATCTGCAGGTCGAGCACGAGAACGCGCGGCTTTCGGGCCAGCTTGACGGCACGAGTTCGAACTCGTGCGGCATCTGCCACGCCGGCGCCCAGGGCGCGAGCCCGTACGCGAGCCTCTCGGCGGTCAAGAACGCGATTGCGAACCACGACAAGCGCTGCTCGGCGTGCCATGCGAGCGGTACGAAGCTCGATGGCGGGTCCGCAGTCGCGTCGGCGCACAAGGACATCTCGATGGCCATGACGCTGCCTGCAGGCAAGGTGTGGTCGGATCCGTTCGGCGATTGGAGGGCCGCCTTCGACAGCCCGACGGGCGGCGGCCACAACGTGCTCACCGCGAGCCTCGTCGGCGGCAAGATCCAGAAGCGCTTCCCGCTGACCGAGTTCAGCATCGAGGGCACCACCTACGCGTGGGCGCTGCCCCCCAACAGCGGCCAGACCGCATGGCTGAAGGCGAGCGCGTTCGACGCAGGCGCGACCGAGACGACGAGCTCGATCCAGCACATCAAGGTGTTGTGTAGCGACTGCCACGGCATGTCCGCCGAGATGGCCGGCCCGCACGGCTCGGCGATCCGCGTGTTCATCGACCCCGCCTATAGCCAGACCGCGTACGCCGACCCGACGCGGACTTCGAGCCAGTTCGAGGCGACCGGCACCAACCGCGTTGTCTGCTTCAAGTGCCACCAGATCTACGTTGGCGGTATCTCGGGCAGCGACGCCCCCGGCGGGGCCTCGCTGCACGCGCGTCACGTCGATCACCCGGACCTGGGCTCGTCGAGCAAGCATCGCCACGGCGAGGCGTGCGTCGACTGCCATGTCAGAATCCCGCACGCGTGGCGCCGTCCGCGCATGCTGATTCGCACCATCGAGACCAGCGATGGCGCGACGCCCGATGCGTACCCGTACGTCCTCGCGGACCACGACGGGTTGCTCGGCGTTCGGTTGAGGAGCTTCGACCCGCAGACGCAGCTGCGGAGCGGCTCCTGCGTGACCGGCGGCTGCCACCCGGGCAGCAGCCCGACCCGCCATCCGGAACCGTCGGATGTACCAACTGCGACATATTGGCCGTAAAGACTTAGGGGATATGAACCGAAGTAGTCAGCGTGAGGAATCGGGCGCAACGCCCCGCCTCGAGGAGGGAACCTGATGAAGAACATGTCGATCCGTACCAGAATGCTCACGGGGGTGGTGCTGCTCAACCTCATCGGAGCAATCTTGGTTATCGTCTACCTGCACCAGTCATTCTCGGGTGGGTTGGACGTGTGGGCGCAGAAGTCGCTCGATGTCGGCCGTTCTTCGTGGACCGAGATAAGCAAGATCGCCGGGGACGAGTTCGGTTCTCCCACGACCGTGAAGGGCGCGCAGCAGTATCTGGACTCCCTCAAGGAGATCTCCAGCGCCGACTACGGTCTGCTGCTGGACAAGACCGCGCTCAACCAGAAGACCTACGAGGCCGAGCTGCAGGCGGCCGGTCAGCCGAGCAACTGGAACGAGCGCGACAACTTCGTGCTCGTGGCGTCGACCGACAGCGCGCTGGCCGAGAAGATGCAGCTCAAGACCACGACCGCCGAGGACGTGCCCGAGATTGGCAAGATCGTCGGCATCGAGAACGGCAGCTGCACGGCGCTGTGCCACAAGACCATCAAGCAGGAGGGCGACTTCTGGAAGGTCTCGTGGAGCGATGACGGCCAGAGCCGCGCCCACGTCGTGTTCCCCGTCGCGGACAAGTCCGGCAAGCAGGTCGGCGTTGTGTACTCGATCGAGAACATCACCCCGCAGGCCGACAACGCCAAGTCGGTCATCTACAGCACGATGATCGCGATTGGCCTGACCCTGCTGATCGTCACGCTCGTCATCGGCGCGATGCTCGACCTGTGGATCTTCAGGCGCCTCACTCACATGATCAGCAGCATGGAGGATCTGTCGATGCGCGTGGCCGGCGGCGACTTCTACGCGAAGTACGAGCCTAGCGGGCGCAACGACGAGATCGGCAAGTTCGAGAGGTTCTTCGAGCGCTTCCTCGACCTGATGACCGCGACGCTCCGGTCGCTCGTCGACAAGTAGGACCTCCCTCATCTGACCTCGTAGGGCCGGCCCCAACGGGTGCCGGTCCTACGTGTGTCTTGAGGCGCGTCGGCTTTGGCCGTACGGTAGAGGCGACGGGTCCGCGGGAGCGGACAGGTGAGAGGCGGGCGCTGATGGCGGGCTGGTACGAGCCGATCAAGGGCAAGTGCCGCTGGTGGCGTGAGGCGATTCACGAGGACGACGCCCACAACATCATGGTCAAGGAGTCCGAGAAGCGCGTGCAGTGCGTCTGCATGATCGAGGGCATGGCGTGGGAGTGCACGGTGGAGGAGACACCCCTCGACTGTCCCGAGGCTCGGAAGTGCCGCTACTACATCAAGAGCGGCTAGCGGCCGGAGGGCCGAACGCACCCCGCCGAGAAGTTGACACGTGGCATAGCTCTCGCTAATACTTCATGCCATGAACTGTCCACAGGATAAAGTAATCTTGCCGAGCGCTCCGACAGGAGCCGTGCCCGCCGACGAGCTGAGTGCGGTAGCGTCCGAACTCAAGCTGCTCTGGCACGCGATCGCTCGGGGGAAGTACCACTCCTCGGGGCTGGACCGCCAGCAGTACTGGGTACTCGCTGCCCTCGAGAACGGCCCGGTGCGCATGAGCGCCCTCGCCGATTGTGCCGCGACTTCGCAGGCGTCCCTCACGGGCATCGTCGATCGGCTCGAGCACCGCGCGTTGGTGGAGCGAGTTCGATCGTCGGAAGACCGGCGCGTCATCGATGTGTCCCTCACCCCGGCGGGTCGCGAGACGGCCCAGTTGATGCGCGAGCACTCCATGGGCGGCCTCGAGGCCATCCTGCTGCGGCTCGACGCGGAGGAGCGGTCACGCTTCCTCGAGCTGGTACGCAAGCTCAACCGTCATTCGTCCGATCAGCCCGGCCTCGCCGAGTAGCTCCCTAGCGCGTTCGCTCGTTCGGCTCGTCCCCAACCTGCAAGGAGTGTTCGCCTTTATGCGATTGCGTGAACTGCCTCAGAGCAAGAAGATGTCGATCCTCGGCGGCGTGCTGTTGGCGATGCTGCTTGGGGCGCTCGACAACACGATCGTTGGCCCGGCGCTGCCGAAGATCATTCGCGAGCTCGGCGGCATGGCGATGTACTCGTGGGTCTTCACGGTCTATTCGCTCACGTCGACCATCGCTATTCCGATCGTCGGCAAGCTCTCCGACCTCTATGGCCGCAAGTGGTTCTACATCGGCGGCATCTCGATCTTCCTGGCCGGCTCGGCGCTCTCGGGCGCGGCGGGCGAGCCGTGGCTCAACGGGATCTTCCACGCGCTGACCGGCGGCGACAACGCCATGATGCAGCTCATCGTCTTCCGCGGGCTGCAGGGTCTTGGTGGCGGCGCGATGATGGCGAATGCGATGGCGATCATCGGCGACCTGTTCGACCCGCGCGAGCGCGGCAAGTACCAGGGGTACACGGGCGCGGTCTTCGGCCTGGCCTCGGTGTTCGGTCCGATGCTGGGTGGCTGGCTGACCGACGCGCTCAGCTGGCGCTGGATCTTCTACATCAACGTGCCGATCGGCATTCTGACGCTGGCGGTGTTGGCGGTCGTCATGCCCAAGCCGGAGCTCGGTCAGAAGCACGCAATCGACTGGTGGGGCTCGCTGGCCCTCACCGTCGGCATTGTGCCGTTGCTCCTCGCGCTCAACTGGGGTGGCTCGGAGTACGCTTGGGGCTCGACGACCATCATCGGCCTGCTCGTGGCTGCGGTCGCCGCACTCGTTGCGTTCGCCGCAATCCAGCTGAGGGTGTCCGAGCCGATCCTCGACATCCGGCTGTTCAAGGACCGCGGGTTCTCGGCGAGTATGGCCGTGCTGTTCCTGTCGGGCGTGGGCATGTTCGGCACGATCATGTACATCCCGACGTTCATGCAGATTGTCCTCGGCCGCTCGGCATCGAATTCTGGTGCGCTACTGACGCCGCTCATGCTCGCGTTCATCTCGGGCTCAATCGTCACCGGCCAGCTCATCAGCCGCACCGGCAAGTACAAGACGTATGGGCTCGTGGGCATGGCGGTGTCGACGCTCGGCATGTTCATGCTCTCGCGCATCGGCGTGAACACGAGCAGCCTGATGATGGCTGTCGACATGGCGCTGGTTGGTATCGGCCTCGGCATCACCATGCCGCTGTTCACCATCTCGCTGCAGTCGCAGTTCCCGACACGCATCGGCGAGGTCACCGGCGCCATGCAGTTCTTCCGCTCGATCGGCGGCACCGTGGGCGTGGCACTGCTCGGCGGTGTGATGAACTCGGCGTTCGCTCGCGAGCTCGGCGGCCTCGTCGCCGCGCAGAAGACGAGCTTCGGCTCCGCGTTCCCGCTGCTGGAGAAGCTCGCCGCCGACCCGAGCAAGCTGCTCAACGCAGACGCCGCCAAGGCGCTCGCCGGACAGGTCCCGGCAGCCGTGCAGCCACTACTTGGCAAGTTCTTCGAGGACGTGAAGCTGGCTCTGTCGACCGGTATCACGACGTCGTTCTTCTGGGGATTCGTGCTGATGGGCTTCGCGTTCCTCGGCATGTTCCTCGTGCGTGAGGTGCCGCTGTTCGCCAAGCCGCATCTCGACACCCCCGCCGAGATCGGCGCCGAGCTCATGGCCGAGGAGAGCGTCCAGCCCGTCGAGCACGAGCCGCACGTCATCGGCGAGGACACCGCCGAGTAGTACCATCGGCTCCATGCCGAAACCGACCTACACGACGCCCGTCCCGGACCCGCGCCTCTGCGGTTTCGTGGCGGGCGTCGTTGCGCGCGGTCGCGATCTCTACCGCGACCACCCGTGGCGCCGCACGCGCGACCCGTACGCGGTGCTGCTCTCGGAGGTGATGCTGCAGCAGACGCAGGTCCCGCGCGTGGTGCCGAAGTGGGAAGCATGGCTCGGCGAGTTCCCGACGCTTGAGGCGCTTGCAGCAGCGCCGCTCGAGCCGGTGTTGCGAGCGTGGCAGGGCCTCGGCTACAACCGCCGCGCGATAGCGCTCAAGCGCACCGCCGAGGAGGTCGTCGAGCGGTTCGGCGGCGAGCTGCCGAGCGATGAGGCCGCACTCCGCTCGCTGCCCGGCATCGGGCCCGCGACCGCGTCGGGCGTGCGCGCCTTCGCGTTCGAGCTGCCGGGCGTCTACCTCGAGACGAACGTGCGCGCCGTCTTTCTGCACGAGTTGTTCGCAGACCGCGATGGCGTGTCTGACCGTGAGATCGTGCCGCTCGTAGCGGCTGCGGTCGAGGAGGCGGCGCGCCAGGGCGTATCGCCGCGCGAGTGGTACTACGCGCTGCTCGACTACGGCGCCCAGCTCAAGCGCGTGCTTCCCAACCCGTCTCGGCGAAGCGCTCACCACGCGCGACAGTCGGCATTCGAAGGCTCGCGGCGTCAGAAGCGCGCGTGGCTGTTGCGGGCCGTCATAGCTGCACCCGGCCTGACGGTCGAGACGCTCGCCGCTGACCTTGCCGCAGCCGAGGAGGTCGCGGGCCGCCGTGGTCCCGAGGCGGACGAGGTACTTGCGCTCCTCGACGAGCTCGCGCGCGACGGCTTCATCGCCCGAGACGGCGACGGCTGGGTCGTCGCCTAGGCATCCTGCGGCTCGCCGCTGGCAATGCGCTCGATCTCGGCCGCCACGGCGCGGTAGGGAAGCGCATTCTCGCGCGCGATTCGCGCAACATCGTCGTGCTCCGGACGAACGCGGCCGCCGCCGATCTTGACGCGTGCCGGCCCCCACGGAGTCTCGACGCTGCGCGATTCACGCTCGGCGACGGTGCGCTCGAGCAGCTCGCGCCGCACTCCAAGCGAACCGGTCAGCTCGATGACTCGGCGCGAGAACGTATCGGCGTCCTGCTCGGGTGCGAGCACCGAAAGCATCACCGCCGAGCGGCCCTTCTTCATGACGATCGGCGTCTGCCACACGTCGAGCGCGCCCTCGCCGAGCAGTTCCTCGGCAGCGAACGCCAGCTCCTCGGCGGGCAGGTGGTCGATGTTCGTCTCGAGCAGCGCGACCCGCGCCGTACCATCGGCGACGAGCGGCTCGCCCACGGTCAGCTGGCAGACGTTCGGGAGGCCGATGTCACGCGTCCCCGCGCCCAGGCCCACGTACGCGGCGGTCATCGCCGGCATCGGGCCGAATGCGGCACCGAGCCCCTTGAGCAGCGCAGCTCCAGTGGGGGTGGTGAGCTCCCGGTCCACGGGTCCGCCCAGCGTGGGCATGCTCGCGAGCAGCGCCGCGGTCGCCGGCGCGGGTACCGGCAGCAGGCCGTGGTCGGTCGCGACGGTCCCGCCGCCCACAGCGACCGGGCTCGCCGCGAGCTGGTCGATGCCGAGCGCATGCATGCCGAGACAGACGCCCACGACGTCGGCGATCGAGTCGATCGCACCGACCTCGTGGAAGTGCACGCGCTCGAGGGGCGCGCCGTGCACGTGCGCCTCGGCGGCGGCGAGCGCTTCGAAGGTGCGAAGAGCAGCGGCGCGGGTGGGCTCGGGAAGCCAATCCGCACCGCCGAGCAGCGCCTCGATGTCGGGCCAGTGGCGGTGCGCGGGCTGCTCGGCAGCCTCCACGCGTACGCTCACGGCCGCGATGCCGTGCGAGCGGACGCGCTCGACCTCGACGCGTGCTTCGGGTGCGAGGCGGGCGACAGCGTCGCGGAGGTCCTCGGCGGTGAATGCGCCGGACGCCTCGCCGACATCGAGCAGGGCGCCGAGGAACTTGTCGCCGGAGACGCCGGTCGAGCAGTCAAGGTAGCCGATCACGGCTGCGTTCCCTCGGCGGGGGCGTCGAGCGAGGCGGCCCACGACGGGCGGTTGATTCGCGCCGCAAGCAGGCCCGCGCCGAAACCGTTGTCGATGTTGACGACGCCGATGCCGCCCGCGCACGAGTTCAGCATCGTCAGCAGCGC
>Ga0079306_1000685_pt1 | contig 28330 bp, 23 predicted proteins | sample Methanotroph_Enr_FD_79181 | JGI IMG/M metagenome (GOLD analysis project Ga0079306, IMG submission 79181) | Enriched soil microbial communities from Old Woman Creek wetland in Ohio, USA - Methanotroph_Enrichment_5 | ecosystem: Environmental > Terrestrial > Soil > Wetlands | place: USA: Ohio...
GAGCTCATCTATTGTTGCTGGCGGAGACCGTGGGGGAGGGGTCAGCAAAAGCCTCCCGGAGGTCCGAGCTTGCGTATGCGCGAGGACCGAGGGGGGCAGCGGCGAGCACGGTGTGCGAGACCGCGGTTTTGCGGACCCCGTCCCCACGGTAGGCCGCCTAAAAGCGTGTTATCCCCAGTGTGCCCGACCCCGTCCCCGCCGGACCCATCCCCTTGCCGCCCCGACTTCGCATCTCGCGGTCTTTCTTTGTTAGAATATGAATATCGGGGAGCTTGGTAGTTACCAGGCTGAGAATTCCGGTGTTGCCGGATGACCCTTAAAACTTGAACTGGGTAATGCCAGCGGAGGGAAGATGAAAGGGTACTTATACATATTGCCGACTGCAGCCGTGCAGCCGGCTTTTTGCCGTCATTTTTCCTCGCCAAAAGGAAAAAATGACACAACTCGAATCAGCCCGCAACGGGAGTTTAACGCCTGAAATAGTGAAAGCCGCCGCGCGCGAGGGCGCCCAGGCGGGCCTGCTGCTGAAAGAAACGGCGGCCGGCCGCGCCGTGGTGCCCGCCAACTTCAGCCACAAGAACCTGTTCCCGTCGGCGATAGGCAAAGCCTTCAACTGCAAGATCAATGTGAACCTGGGGACCTCGGACATGGGCTCGGGGCTCAAGAAAGAGATACAAAAGCTGGAGCTCTCGATGGAGCTGGGCGCCGACACCGTGATGGACCTCTCCACCGGCGGCGATCTGGCGAAGATACGGCGGGAGATCATAGCCAGGAGCTCCCTTCCCGTCGGAACCGTGCCGCTCTACGAAGTGATGAAGAGAGCCGGCGGCATTAAGAACATAAGCCGCGCCCTGATACTTGACGTGATAGAAGAGCAGGCCATGGCCGGCGTGGACTTCATGACCATCCACGCCGGGCTGCTGCGCCCCCATCTGCCGCTGGTGAAGGGCCGGGTCACCGGAATAGTTTCGCGCGGCGGCGCGGCCATAGCGAAGTGGATGGAGCTCAAAGGCGAAGAGAACCCCTTCTACACCGCGTTCGACGAGCTCTGCGCCATCTTCAAAAAGCACGACGTCACCTTCAGCCTGGGCGACGGCCTGAGGCCGGGCTCGCTCGCCGACGCCTGCGACGCGGCCCAGTTCGCGGAGCTCGAAGCATTGGGCGGCCTGGTGAAACGCGCAAGGGCGGCCGGCGTTCAGGTAATGGTCGAAGGCCCGGGCCACGTGCCGATGGACAAGATCTTCCTGAACGTAGAGAAAGCCGACAAGATCTGCGGCGGCGCGCCTTTCTACGTGCTGGGCCCGCTGGTGACCGACCTAGCACCCGGCTACGACCACATCACCGCGGCCATTGGAGGAGCCATAGCCGCCTGGGCCGGGGCTTCCTTCCTTTGCTACGTCACGCCCAAAGAACACCTGGGCCTCCCCGGCCTGGAAGACGTCCGGCAGGGCATCATAGCCTCGAAGCTGGCCGCGCACGCGGCCGACGTAGCGCGCGGCCGGGCCGGAGCGTCCGGCCGCGACCTGGCGCTTTCCAAAGCCCGCTACGCCTTCGACTGGGAGAAACAGTTCAAACTCTCGCTGGACCCCAAAAGAGCGCGCTGCATGCATTCGGAAGGTCTGGCAAAGAACGCCGGGCCGGATAAAAAGTTCTGCACGATGTGCGGCCCGGACTTCTGCTCGATGCGGGTTTCCCGCACCCTGGGGAAAAAGGCGCTGGTATGACGCCCCGCGCCTTAACTATAGCCGGCTCCGACCCCGGCGGCGGGGCCGGCATCCAGGCGGACCTGAAGACCTTCACCGCGTTCGAGGTCTTCGGTATGTCGGCCATAACGGCAGTCACGGTCCAGAACACCCTGGGCGTAAGCGGCGTGACCGGCATGAAGCCCGGGCTCGTTTCGGCGCAGATAGACGCCGTGCTTGAGGACATAGGCGCCGACGCGGTAAAACTCGGCATGCTCGTCTCGGCGCCGATAATTGAAACCGTGGCCGGCAGACTTAAAGCCCATAAGGTTAAAAACCTGGTGCTGGACCCGGTGATGTACGCCAAGAGCGGGCACGCCCTGCTGGCCGAAAACGCCGAAGGCGCGCTCATCCGCGAACTCCTGCCCCTGGCGCTGATAGTTACGCCGAACGCGCCGGAGGCCGGTCGGCTGAGCGGCATTGAAGTTAACGACATGAGCGGCGCCAGGAAGGCGGCCAGGGCTATCCACGCGCTCGGCCCCGAGTGGGTCCTGGTGAAAGGCGGGCACCTGGGCGGAAAGGTGTGCCGGGACCTGCTTTTCGACGGGAAAGAGTTCACCGCATTCAGCTCCCCTCGCGTTCAGACAAAGAACACGCACGGCACCGGCTGCACCCTTTCGGCCGCTATCGCCGCCTGCCTGGCGCGCGGGATGGAGCCGCGCCAGGCCGTGGAGGAAGCGGGGGCCTACGTGGCCGGGGCCATCCGCAATTCCTTCAGCCTGGGCGGCGGTCACGGCCCGCTGAACCATTTCTGGAGGGCCCATGCTGAAAATTAAAGGCAGGCTCTACGCTATCACAGACGAGAAGCTGATAGCGCGCAACGACTTCCTGAAAAAAATAGCCGCGGCGGCCTCGGCCGGAGCAGGCATCATACAACTGCGCGAAAAAGCCAGCCGCCTGCGTGACCGGCTGGAGCTGGCTAAAGAAGCGGTGAAGACGGCGCACGCGCACGGAGCCCGCCTGGTCATAAACGACGACCCTTGGCTGGCGGCCGCCATAGGCGCCGACGGGGTTCATCTGGGCCGCGACGACGCTTCGGTAGAAACCTCGCGCGCCCTGCTCGGGGCCGGGGCGATAATAGGCGTGTCATGCTATGGAGACGTCGGGCTCGCGCTCAGGATGCAGCGCGCCGGCGCTGATTACGTTTCCTTCGGCGCCTGCTTCCGCTCCCCCACCAAGCCGGAAGAGCCGCTGGTCCCGCTCTCCGTCTTCGGCGAGGCCAGGCGGCGGCTTACGGTGCCGCTGGTAGCCATAGGCGGAATAAACAAGGACAACGCGGCGCTGGTGACCGCGGCCGGCGCGGATATGATCTCGGTGGTATCCTCGGTCTTCGCTCTCCGGGAAACGGCCCGGGCGGTGACCGACTTGCGGCTGAAGCTAGGAGATGAAAAATGACAAAGATCGACGAACTTCCCCCCGCCGGCAAGATAAACCCGGCAGTTTTCGACGGGCTGATCTACCCGCGCCTCGGCGCGCCTTCAAAAGATATTTTAGCCGGGCCGATGCACGGCGTGGACTGCGGCGTGGTGCGCGTGGCGCCGGGCAAGGTGATGGCCATGACCGCCGACCCTTTCTTCATAGTGCCGGATTATGGCTGGGAGCGCGCGGCCTGGTTCGCCTTCCACATCCTGGCCTCGGACATAACCACCACCGGCCTGCAGCCCTCGCACCTGGCCGTGGACCTGAACCTCCCCCTTTCCATGAAGCGGGAGGAGCTGGAGCTGATGTGGGAGACCGTGCACCGGGAATGCCTGAAGTACGGCGTCAGCGTGGTGACCGGGCATACCGCGCGCTACGCCGGGTGCAATTACCCCATGGTGGGCGGGGCGGTCATGACCGCCCTCGGCGACGAAGACAAATACGTCACCACACAAATGGCGAAGCCCGGAGACAGGATAATAATAACCAAGGGCGCGGCCATTGAGACCTGCGGCTTGTTCGCCGCCGCCTGCCCGGGCCTGATCGAAGAAAAGTTCGGCCCGGAATTCCTGAAGGAGGCGGACGGTTTCTTCGAAAAGATGTCCACGGTGGAAGACGCGCTGACCGCCGCCGGCGGGAACGCGCGAAAGGCAGGGGTGACCTCCATGCACGACGCGACGGAATGCGGCATCTGGGGCGGCCTGTTCGAAATAGCCAGGGCCTCGGGAACGGGGATGAGGATAAACAAGGAAGAGATAATACTCAAGAATGCCCCGGCGCGCATCTGCGGCCATTTCGGGATCGACCCCTACTCCACGATCAGCGAAGGGACGCTGATCATAACGGCCCGCGAAGAAGCCGCGCCGCGCCTGCTGGCCGCGCTGGCGGCAAAAGGCATAGACGCTTCCATTGCAGGTGAAGTAACTGCCGCCAGGCACGGAGTTAAAGTAAGAGAGGACGGCAGGGAAAAGACTCTTGAGCACCCCGTAACGGACCCGTTCTGGGCGGCCTTCTCCGGCGCAATGGAGCTGAAAGCGAAAATGGAGCGATAAAAGGGGACAGGCTACTTTTCTGGAAGAAAAAAGTAGCCTGTCCCCTTTATCTAAATAAGGCGGAGGATGTAGCGGTTGACGGGGCCGGCGGTCATGGCGCTGAGAAGGGCTATCGCCCAGCCTTCGCCGGCCAGGGCGGCCTTAGCGACGTCCAGCATCGGGATGGGCGCCAGGGCCAGCATGGTAACAGCTGAATGGAAAACGAGCCTGCCGGAATCGAGGGCTACCGTGCCGGCTCCCGCGCCGGCGCCGGCGTCCCAGCCGAGGCGGGCGGCCGCTATCTCCACATTGGACAGGTTGCTGAAAACAAGAAGGCCGCCGAAACCGGCGCCGGCAACGGCTTTCAATAAAGCTTTGGTTTTCTCCGCGCCGGACAGATTCTTTGAGGCTTCCCAGTTCCTCTTGCGCAGGGCGCTCCAGTATTCCACGGCCTGGTTAACGCGCCCTTCCTTGCCGAGGTCGGCGGGCCTTTCCAGTTTAGGGCTCTTCTGCGGCTGGCTTTCGGAGCGCATGGCTGGAACGTTCGAGGCAAGGGGTCTGGAAGACGCCGCGGCAGCGGCGGCGGCCCGGCCGGCCTGATAAGCCGACAAGCCGCCTTTCACCGGCGCAGCTGCCGCGCCGCCGTTCTTGGCGCCGTCGAAGAATTTGGCCGAACCTTCGGAAGTGGCGAAAGCGCCTGAAGCGGAAAGATCCTCGAGCCCGTCGAGGAAAGCGGAACGCGGCGCCGCGGCGTTCCCTTTCGCGGACTCTTTGAACGCCGCGCAGCCCTCGCCGGCGAAGTAGCGGACCTCGGCTTTGAAATCGGGAGTGAAATATTTATCGGCCGTCTTCAGGTCTTCGGCGTTCAGGGCGCAGCTCTTGAACCGGCCTACCAGGGCGGAAACTTTTTCTTTCTTTTCGGCCAGGCCCGCGGCCGCGGTCCCTCCGAACTCTTTTTCAATTGTTTTGAGGAAAGCCGGGGTAAGTTCGGGAGCGATCTTTACGGCCTGCTCGGCTGACCAGGGCGCTGCGGCTTCCTTGTAGGCGATACCGCCGGCAAAAAGCGGCGAGGCCGATAAAGCCAGCGCCGTCAGGAAGAGAATATTTTTGCGGGATATCATTTACGAATATAGTGTAGCCTCCAAAGCGGCCGCGCGGGAGCGGCCAAGTGCCCAGAGAGTAAAACTATAAGGGCCTACGCGCGCGTAGGCCCTCCTTAACCTCTCGGCAGGTTTATTCTTACAGCTGGTTGAACATCAGTTTATGCACCAGCCCTTTGACCGGCATATAAGGGATCTGCAGGTCCTTCACCGTATTCGCTTTCTTCGCGGCGGCTATATCTTTTTTAAAAGCCGAGTCCAGTTCCGAAACCGCCTGGCGGTCGCTGAAATTCACGACTATCTCCATCACGTAGCGCACCGAGCGGGGCTGAAGGTTGAAAGAGCCGATGGTCCCGTAGGAGCCGTCCACCGTGAAGAACTTGGAGTGCAGCCTGTTCGCCAGCCCGCCCTCTTTCAGGTAGACATTCGCGCCGGCTTTGACCAGCTCGGGGAAGCTGCCCAGGATCATCGAGCTCATCATCTTGTCGCCGATGGTCTCGAGCGAATTGGAAAGGATGTTCACTTCCACGCCGCGCGCCCGGGCGTCCAGCAGGGCCTGCTTCATCGAGGGCAGCATTACGATGATCGCGTTCTCGATGTTTATCCGCTGCCTGGCGCCGTCGACCGCCTTCAGCATGGAGAGCAGGATATAAGGCTCCTGGCCCGGGGTGTTCCAGATTATGGAGGCCTGCGCGGAACCGGCGGGCGTGCCGTCGTAAGCGGAGGCGGAAGCGCGGGAAGCCAGCCCGTCCTCGGAAGCCTGCGCGTTCCAGGCCGAGGCGAAGAACTTCATCGCGTCCTTGAGCGCCGGACCCTGCACGAACACGTCGGTGTCGCGCCATTTCTGGTCGCCGGCCAGGTGGGAATACTCGTTGCCGATGTTCATGCCGCCCAGGACGGCGTACTTGCCGTCGACGATAAGGATCTTGGAATGGAATTCGTAGTAGGTCCTGGCGGCGGGCTGATAGCGCAGCACCGGGATGCCGGCGGCGGCTATCTTGGCGAGGATGCCTTTGTCATAAAGCCCGGCGGTGTCCTTATCTATCATCAGGCGCACGTCCAGGCCTTCTTTCTTTTTCGCTATCAGCATGTCCGCGGTCTGGTGGCCGGTCTCGTCGTCGTAAAAAGCCCAGGTGGTGAGGAAAACGCTTTTCTTCGCGCCTTTTATCAGTTCGGCGCGCTTGGCGAAAGAGGCGGGGCCGTTGATGAGCGGCACGATAACGTTGCCGGCGGAAAAGGGAGTCGCCTGCAGCTGGCCCAGTTCGGCGAGGAAAGCGGAAGTGTTCGAGACCGGCGAACCGCCTTTGGTCAGGGCGAGGTGCCGGGCGGTCATTTCATCCCACTGTTCCACGGGCGCCACGCCTTCCACGTGCCCGTTAGATTCCAGTTCCGCGCCCACGTACATCGAGAAGACGCGGGCCGCTTCAGCCGGCTCCATCTTGGCGCCGGCCGGGAAGAACCGCGCCAGGCGGGGGTCGCTCAGGACGGCCACGATCACGGGCTCAAGCACGCCCTGTTTGTAGGCGACCCCGAGTTCCTTAACTATAGCTTCGTCCACTTTGGAGGGGTGGTTCCAGTTGGAGGTCACCTGGCCTACCAGCCTTTCTTTGAAATCGGAGACCATTTTGGCCTGCGCTTCTTTCGAGACCTGCACGACCGCGGGGCGGGAAGCCTCCGGCGCGGGAGCGGCTTCGGGCAAAGCGTCGAACGCCCCGGAAACCCGGAGCTGGCTGACAAGACTTTCGGAATTTACCTGCTGACCGTAGGTAAGGTCGGCGAAACAGGCGAGAAAGATGGCGAAACAGCAGAAAAAGATCGCGTTAAATATTTTCAGCTCGTAGATATGCGTCTTCCGGACCATGTGTTTTCCTTTTAGCGGCTGGCTATACTTATAGTTTAGCCGTAAAAGGCGCGGCCCGGAAGGGCCGTTGGGACCTGAGAATTAAATTAAAAGGCCTACAGGGAAGGACAAAGGGCCTACAGCAGCTCAATCTTCTTCAACAGCCTCCTGCTCCTTCGAGCGCAGCAGGTAGCGGCCGAAGTTGCGGACCGTTTTCAGCGAGGCGGTCAGAGAACCCGCCAGCGGATAAGACGGCTTGCCGTCTGCAAGTTTTTCTATCACCCCGAGCCCGTTGCCGATCCCCTCCAGCAGGATGGGGTCTATCGCATTCCCGTAAGCGGCCTGCCAGGTGCGCACATAGACCCTTTCCATGTCGGCGCGGTTGGCGTCGTCCAGTATTATGTAGCCGCCGGGAGCCAAAGCCTGGAACACGTCATAAAAGACCGACTCGCGGCCATAGTCGTGGTGCGGGGCGTCGATGAGCGCTAGGTCGAAGGGGCCCATGGCCTCTAGCAGGCCCTTCGGCAGGTTGTACGAAAGCAGGAGGCGGGAACCATATAGTTTAGGGCGCAGCGGGGCCACGCGGAACTCGACTTTAGCCTGGCAGCCGGAACCGTCAAAAGCCTCTTTGGCCAGCTCGGAAAAATGGGCAGAGTCGTCTATGGAAAGCAGATAATTGTTCTCGAGGGGCGCTATCTCCCTGGCCATCATGAGGGTAGAGAAACCGGAACCGAATTCTATTATGCGCTTGGCCCCGAGGGAGCGCACGAAGCCGGCCAGGAAGCGGCAGGAAGCCGGGTCCAGCGCCCAGGAGCCGGGATGCTCGTATTTTGAAATCGACACTTTGCCCATTTCGGCGACCGCTTCCGCTATATAAGGGTTCATAAATATTCACCTGAGGCCGGGCCGCAGTTCAGAAGCAGGTCCAGCGCCGACATGTCCGGCTCGAAGCCGGGAAAAGCCTGCGGGTATTCCCGCGGCTTGAAATCCTGCCAGGAAAGTTTTATCCCGGCGAAACTGAAAACGCCCTGGTCCAGGTAGGCCTTCGCGCCCGCCCCCGAAAGATACTCGTCGGCGCCGGCGGCGGCGCAAAGCCGGGCCAGCCGCGCGCTGGAGGTCTCGGCAATGCCGAACTCCGAAGAGAACTTCACAGGCGTCCCGATGGCGAAAGCGTCCTTCAGGAAATCCATCGTGGCTATGGCCAGGTCCGCCAGCAGCCGGTAATCCCGCGAGTAAAGCTCCTCCAGCCCCGGCAGATGTTCTTTAAAGAAAGGCGCCCGCGCGTAGTTGGTCTTTATGGCCCGCAAATGCTCTTCCCTCCAGGCGGCGGAATTGTCCAGTTCCACTTCGTTTATCTTCTGCGAGAAACGGCCCTTAGAGATGACGGGAGCGGTCAGGTACTGCCAGCCCCGCGCCGCGCGTATCCTGTTGCGGTTCTGGAACTCACGCTTCTCGAACTGGACGTCGTCGAGATAGATAAAAAGCTCCGCGGCGCGCATCTTGGCGAAGAACCGGAGGCCCGGCCAGTATTGGAGTTGGTGTATGGCTGCTTTCATTTGCGTGCGGTCACAATAAGCGCGGAGCCCGCGTACATCCGGCCGAGAGTCGCGAACCAGAGGGCCTGCGCCAGCCAATAGTATAGAACTTTAAGGGCGCCGGTAAGAAATCCCCCCAGCGCGCCGCCGGTGCGGTAGGCGTCTCCCTCGGTGGGCGGGGAGTTCCTGATCGTTATCTCCCGGAAACCGGCGCGTTCGAGCATTACGCGCAGGGTTCTGGCCCTGAAATTGAATTTATGGAGCACCGAGGGGTTTAGCCCGAGCGGTTTAAAAAGACCGCGCTGCGCCAGGGTGTGAAGAGGAAGGTGAAAAGAAGCGTTGAATTCCCTGAGGTAAAGACAGCCGCCCGGCTTCAGCACCCTGAAAATTTCCACCGCCGCCCGGGCCGGGTCTTCCATCTGGTTGAACACCTCGAAGACCGTCACGGCGCCGTAGATCTCCGAGTCGAGGAAAGAATCCTCTACGGGGCTTGAATAAACATGGAAGCCCAGCCCGGCCGCTTTCCGCGCCAGGCCCGGGTCCAGCTCCACTCCGTCGGCTTCCCAGCCCTGCGCCGCCGCGGCTTTCAGCAATTCCCCGCCGGCGCAGCCTATATCCAGCAAGCGCCCTCTTTGCGGCAAGGCCCGCCCCAGATAATCCAGCGCGGAAGCGAAAAGCTTTTCTTTCGCCTGTCCGTAGATCCCCGCCTCGAGGCCGGGGTCATAGACCGCCTGTATCGAATATTTTTCCGCCGTATAGACCAGGCCGCAGGCGCCGCATTCCAGCAGGCCGGCGGGGCCCGGGAAAGCGGCCGTTCCGCAGACTGGGCAAGCAGCGTTCTTCATTTCCGCTTCCCGGCCGAAACGGCCTCGAACAGCGCCTGTTCAACGCTTTTCGCGTATTTAGCCCAGGAATAATTCTCTTCCACGAATTTCCTGCAGGCGCCGCGCATCGCAGCGCGGTTTTCCAGGTACCGCGGAATAAAACCGAGTATGCCCGAGGTTATGCCGGCTGGAGAACAATCTTCCAGCAGCATCCGGGGATCCAGCCGCCCTATTATTTCAGGGTTAGCGGCCACCGGTGTGGCCAGCACGGGCGTACCGCACGCGAGCGCCTCGAGCGTTACCAGCCCGAACCCCTCCAGAAGTTTCGTCGGAAGGATGAAAAGATCGGCGCACTGGTAATAGGCCGGGAGGTCCGACTCCGGGATATACCCGGCCAGGCGCACGCTCTCGGAGAGCCCGGCGGACTTTATCATAGTCTCCAGCTTCCCGCGCAAATAACCGCTGCCGCCTATAACGAAGAACACTTCGGGCCTTTCCTTTACTATCGCGGCCGCGGCCTCCACCAGGTTTTCCAGCCCCATCCTGGTGGCGAGGTTGCGGACGGTGAAGACCATGAAGCCGCCGTCAGGCAGGCCGAGCCTTTCACGCAGCGCGGCCGTATCCGCGGCCGGACGGAATTTATCGTGGTCCACCCCCAGCGGGATTATCCGCGACTCCAGGGAATGCGCGAACCTCAGCTTGGAGGCCATGAAGCGGCTGGCGTTCAGGATAACGCCCGAAGACCTGAGCGCGCGGCGCTCAAGGAACTTCCTCACTACGGAGCCGAAGAACTGCCGGACCGCTCCCACGCCGAGGTCCCCGCACCTGAGAGAATACTCCTCGGCCCAGGGCGAATGGAAATTATAGACCGCCGGAACGCCCTTGAGCGCGGCCAGGGCCAGGACGCCGGTGTAGGGCTGGTGCAGCTCCATGACGTCGATGCGGCCGTGCCGCGCGAGTATCGCCCGCACCTGGCGCCGCAGTTTCAGCGGGCCGCCCTGGTAGCGGTAAACCTCCAGGCCCTCCGAGATCTCGAAATCTTTTTTCCCGGGCACGCCTTTCGTAAGCAGTATCGGCCGGTGCCCCATGGCCGCCAGCCGCTTTGCCGTCTCCCAGGCCACGCGCGCCGCCCCGCCCGCGTCGTCCTCCTGGATCAGGTCGGTGCAGACCAGCACGTTCAGCGGCCCCGCCGCGGGCCTGAGGCCCGCGCTGATCCCGCCGGCGGCCAGCTTCCTGCTGCCTGCCAGCCAGAGTTCGAACATGACGACCGCGTGGATCTGGTCGTTGAGGTTCCGGCGGCCGCTTTCATGCTCTTTCAGCATACCCTCGATATAACCGGGCGCCAGCCAGCCGTTCTTTTCCAGGGAGCTCTCGTTAAGGACCTCCCGCACGAACCCCTTCAGGTCTTCGCTGTACCACCTGGCCAGCGGAACCTGGAAACCGCGCTTCGGTCCCGCCAAGGTTGCCGGGGACAGGCGGCCCTTCATCAGCGTTTTGAGCATGGCCTTAAGCGTGAACCCGCGGGTCTTCAGCGCGAGCGGGGCGGAAGCCATCAGCTCCGCCAGCCTCACGTCCAGGAAAGGGACGCGCAGCTCCAGGGAATTGGCCATCGAAACCCTGTCGGCCAGGCACAGCAGGTCGTCGGAAAGATAATTCCTCAGCTCATAGGCGAAAATGTCGTCGGGGGAGCCCAGCCGCCCCGGCAGGGCGGGAGCGGAACCTGCCGCCCCGGAATGTGAGGGAGCGTAAAGCCTGGCCCGCTCTTCGGCGCTGAAATATGAAAGCCAGGAATCGTAAGCCCCGCGGAAATCGCTCCGGCCGCCTCTCAGGAATCTTTTAACCCTTCCCGGCGAGTTCTGCGCCGAGCGCGACTCCCCCAGCAGCCTGGCCGCCGACCAGAAACCTTCGCGCAGCGCGCGCGGCAGCTTCAGGTACGCCGGCATCAGCCTTGCGCCCAGGTGGCGCGGATAGCCGCCGAAGAATTCGTCGCCGCCGACCCCGGTCAGGGCTACCGTGACCTTTTTCCGGGCCTCACCCGTCACCAGGTAGGTGGGCAGGGCCGAAGCGTCTGCGAAAGGCTCGTCGAAGCCGGCGGCCAGCTTCTCCATTATGTTCCGCGGGTCCGGGTCCAGCAAAGTTTCGCTGTGCTCCGCCCGGAACTGGTCCGCTATAAGGCGGGCCTCCGAGGTTTCGTTGAAAGTGTAATCTTTTTTGCCGTAGCCTATGCTGAAGGTCTTGACCGGCGCGCCCGCTCCCCGGCTCATGTAATACAGCAGCGAGGAGGAATCGATCCCTCCCGACAGCAGCAGGCCGAGCGGCACGTCTGAGACGAGCTGCTCTTTCACGCTGGCGCCCAGCAGGCCGTCGGCCGCTTCAAGATACTCCTCCCAGGTTTTCACGGGGGAGGCCCCGAATTCCGGCACACGCCAGTACGTATTTATCTCCGCCTTGCCGCCGCGGAACAGCAGGGTCTGCGCCGGCTCCAGCTTGCGGATAGCCTTGTAAACGGTGAGCGGCGAGGGGATATAGAGGTTGGTGAAATAGGCGTCCACGGCCTCGGAGTCCAGCCCGGGGCTTATCTCGGCGGAAAGCAGCAGCGCCTTCATTTCCGAGGCGAAATAGAGTTTATTCCCGACGAGAGAATAGAAAAGGGGCTTTATCCCGAACTGGTCCCTGGCCAGCAGCAGCGCCGCTTTCCTTGAATCCCAGATAGCGAAAGCGAACATCCCGCGCAGCTTCGGGGCGAGGTCCGCGCCGAACTCCTCGTAAAGATGGACCAGTACTTCCGTATCCGTACGTGTGCGGAACCGGTGCCCCCTCGCTTCCAGGTCGGCGCGCAGTTCCTTAAAATTGTAAATTTCGCCGTTAAAGACCACCGTCACGGTGCCGTCTTCGTTGGAAATGGGCTGGGAACCCGTGGCCAGGTCTATGATCTTCAGCCGCCTCATCCCGAGCGAGACTTTCTCCCCCTCGGTGAAAAACCCGTCCTCGTCCGGGCCCCGGTGCGCCAGCCTGGAAGCCATGCCTTTCAGCAGGTCGGAGTTCCTGTAATTGGTAAAGCCGCAGATCCCGCACATTTAGACAGCTCCTTCAAGACCCGGGACCATTTTAAAATAAAGGCTTTCATGACGGTTGATATACTCGGGAAGACCGAACTGGGCGGCTTTTTTCCTGGCGTTACGCCCAAGCCCGGCCGCGCGCGCAGGGTCATGCGCCAGTCCCAGCAGGGCTTCCGCCAACGCCCCCGGATCGCCCGGGGCCACAAGCACAGCCGCCTGCCCGTCCCCGGCTGTTTCGCGTATACCGGAGATATCCGTGGCAACTATGGGTTTCCCCATGGCCATCGCCTCCAGCAAGGCCAGGGGCTGACCTTCCAATAGTGACGGCATGACAAAAATGTCCAGGGCCCCAAGAAAATCCCTGGCGTACGCTATCTCTCCGCAAAACAAGAGATTCCCGGACAGTCCGGCAGCGGCGGTCAGCTTTTTAAGGTCTTTTTCCAGGTGTCCCGCGCCGGCTACCAGGCAGAGCAGCTTTTCCTTCAGCGCCGGCTCCTTCTTGATCATGATCGCCAGGGCGTCTATCAGGGTCGGATAGCCTTTCTGCCACTCAAGCCTGCCCAGGGCGCCCAGCACCAGCCGGCCGCGCAGCGAGAACCTCTCTATCACCGGTCCGGAGTCGAAATTTTCGGGATCGAACTCACGCAGGTCCACCGGGTTGGGGACCACGTTTACCTTCTGCTCGGGGACCCCGTGCCCTGAAACCAGGGCTGTTTCCAGGCTCTTGGAAACGGTTATAAACCGCGATATTTTTTTCTCCGCCAGCGAATTCAGGAATAAATACAGCCCTTTCTTAAAAAACCCTACGTCGAAACCTTCTACCGGCATAGCGACCGTAGATACGGCCGTGATGCCGGCCGCGGCCGCCGCGAAGGCGCAGTAAAAATCGGCTCTAGCGCCCTGGCTGTGCGCGATGTCTATGCCGTTTTCCGCCATCAGCTTTTTAAGCCGGCCGATATTCCGGAGATCAAAGCGGTTAGTCAGGTCCAAAGGCAGGAAACGGCAGTGATCTTTTGTCTCCTCATAGAACCGTCCGCGCGGCAGCGAGGCGCAAAACACCTCGAAGCTATCCTTCGGCAGGCCGCGGACCAGCATCGAAAAAGTCTTCTCACCGCCTCCGTATACGGCGTTGTCTATTACAAAAAGAAGTTTAAGTTTGCGTTCCAGCATAAAGCGATCGCTATTTTTTCCTCGCCGCGACGAGAAGCTCCCCGCGATAACGGGGAATGATATGGAAAGGGGCCTTACAATAGTCTATGATGTGCTGTTTGAAAGATTTCTCGTTAAAGACGGTCTGGTCGCCCATGAAATGCTCTTTTTGGGCGATTTCAAACCCCCTCGTCCTGAACAGCCCGGCCAATTCATTCGTGGAATACTCCCTGTAATGCGGCCGCCATTCATCATTAGGATCCGAATAGCCCGACGGCATAAGCGTGTCATTGGTGGAGATGCCGGCCAGGAGTTTGAAGATATTCCCTATCCTGGTGATATTAGGCGTTGTTACGACGACTACTCCGCCGGGCTTCAATATTCTGAAAGCTTCTTCTATGAGCGGGCCCGGGTTTGAAAGGTGTTCGATTATCTCGGTCGCGAACACGATATCCACGGAATTATCGTTTAGCGGCGTCCGGGCCGGGTAATTCTTATGTTTAAGATCAGGATTGGCCGGATCGAAATTGACGACATATGTCTGCGAAGAGTAATTCTTCCGCATATACGCCGAGAATTCTTCGGTGATATAAAGTCCCGCGCCATGGAACTCCGGAGTACGGTTCATGCTTTTAAGATATTCGCTTAAGATGTGGATCAAAGCCCCCGGGAATACCCCCAGGTCGCAGATCACGGGAGAGCTGCCGCCTGTTAAGGAGAAGGCGGCGGAAATAGCTTTGTAAAACCTGTCGCGGTTAAAAACCAGGTAATTGACCGAAGCATCTTTCAGGGTCCGCACCCGCGAGCTCGCCGTCATTACCTCATAGCTGGCGGGTTTAATATTTTCAAGAAATGAATAAAAGTCGGATTTAGATATCATTATATTTTATATCCTGCAGCGGCCCGGTCAGGGTCCCCGTTCACGATTTTGAGCGCAAGCCAGGTTCCTGTAGCCAGCCAGGCGGAGAGCGAGAACAGCGTGGAGAATTTCCAGAACAGATCCTCTCCGATAAGGGCGGTGCAGCGGGCATAAAGGGCAGGGGAATAGAGGCCCATGTACAGGCAAGCCATCCATAGCGAACAGAAAACCATATAAGCTGTGTACGTCCTTTCAGGACGGTGCGCCCTGGAGGCAAGCGCGAACGGGACTGGCCAGATAAGATATTGGCTGCCGAAGCCGGAGGTGAAGGTCAAAAGCGCCAGGAAAGCGATGATCAGGTCGTCAATAAGCCGCGTCCGCCCGCGGGAGCGCTGGTAATAAGCCGCTAAAAGCGCCAGCAGAAGGTATTTGCCGTAGCGCTCCCCCTGCTCGTATAGCCATTGGAAGAAACCCAGGGAAAAGTGCTTTTTCAGTATAGTCAAAACAAGCATGTATCCCCAGTAACCGAACTTGGGCGCGTAGCCCAGCACGCACTTAAGGAAAAGGCCCGGCGCCGCCAGGAAATAAGGGATGCTGAAAGCCGCGACAGGAAGCAGCGAGAGTGCAAGGTAACGGAACCGTTCTTTAGCGGTTTTTTCGCGGAAAAGGAAAAAAGGAAGAAGGATTACCGGGTAGTTTTTCAAGGCGATGGCCGCTCCCAGGAAAAGGGCAGAAAAGATCTTGTCACGGGCGCTTTGCGCAAACTCGAAATAATACCAGGCCGCCAAACAGAACATCATCACCATCGGGTCAAGCTGACCGTGCACGGATGTTACGAAGAAAGAAACGGGGTTAACGGCGTACAGCAGCGCGGCTTTAAAAGCCGAGACCCTGTCGGAATTTAGCCGCAAGACCGCGGAAAAGATGATAGCGGTGATGATGCAGTCGGAGATAATAGACGGGACTTTTATCATCCCCCAGAACGGCAGCCCGGCGGCCTCTGATAAGAACCTGAACGGCCACAACAGCCACGGGATGAAAGGGGAATAATTGCTCGGCAGGCGGCTGTAGAAATGCAGCAGTTCACCGTCGAACAGGGCCCCTGGAAGAGCGAAGATATTGGTAACGTCCGAGGTCCCGTAAACGAGGAACGCTGCCGGGACCCGCAAAAACAGGCAAAGGCCTACGGCTGTCAGGATCAGGCGGCTAGCTGGCCAGTCGCGCAGCGTTAAACGCATTTCTCCCTATTTCCCTTCGTCATAATTGATCATTCTTCCCGGGTTTCTTTCCGAACGGCACGCTGTAGTCAGATAGTATTGTATATTAATTAAAAGCGGGTTTTTCCGCCCCGGACATCCTGAGTCCTCCCCGTTGCCGATAGCCATAAAGCGGCTTCCCGCCTGACGGATAAATGCCCTGAAAAACTTTCAGAAGGGTGCCGCTATGGCGGCCCGGCTGACCTTTTTATAAATGTAAATAGTGGGGTTTACGTACATCCAGTCCCAGGGAGGATGGCTCTTTTGGAACACAACCCCCAGAAAAGAGGGAGACTTTTCAAAACGCGCCTCGAGCGAGAACTTGCGCCCGAGTATTTCCCGCAACAGGCCGGACTCGGCGGGGTAAACAGAGGGAAGCCGCAGAAAATCTTTTATTTCAAAATCGCTTAAAACCAGGTAGTCCGCCTTCTCCGCGGTATCCTTCAGAGACATTACCCCGTCGGAAAGATCGAAGTTGTCGTCCTGGAAGGAGATCGTTTTATACCTATGCCCTAATTTCCTCAACACGGGCGGGGTCCAATAATAGTTTTTAGTCAGGCCTATTACTTTATCTTTCCCGATATTGCCCTGTATCCATTCCGAGGCCTCTTCGCGGACATTCTTCCCGGCGAAAAGCCCGGCGTACGCGGCCGAGTATACAAAAGCATGCGCGGCTATCAGGCACCCGGCGGCCAGCAGGGCTTTCCGCAGAGCGGGATAAGGCTCGACCGCTTTAAAAGTTTCCGAAACTTCCCTTGCGATCAGGAGAAACAGAAGCGGCCACATCGGCAGACCGTAGAGAACGACCTTCCTGTTCGAGGAGGCGAATGCCAGATAGATAACGACCGCCGGCACGAGAATGAAAAGATCTGCTTTAAGATTCTCAAGCTCAAACGGTTTTCGGATGTTTGAAACGGACCTCCAAGCCCCCCGGACAAAAGAAACGCCCAGCACGACCAAAAGAGGCCACCCCAGCGCGTAAAGCAGATAATAGCCGAAATACCCGGCCGCCCCATCATGGAAGTTCATATTCCACGGGGCCGGCGCCTGCAAGGCCATGTTGGCTGCCGCCGAAAAAGACCGATAAAAAAATACGGGGTCTATTACGCTGTACGGATTTCCCAGAAGAAACCCGGCGAAAAAGAAGACCGGGATCTGCCATATCCTGCGGTCTCGCGCCAAGACCGCCGCGAGAAGCGGCACGACAATAAATACGGCGCCGTTATATTTAGCGGCCGCGGTGAACCCGGCGGCTAGCCCGGCCAATAAGCAGGCACGCCCGCCCCTTTTCTTTAATATCAATACGCTGAAGTATAACGTCACGGAGCAGAGCAGCAGCATGGTAGAGTCCGGCTTAAGGTAAGCTGAAGCCAGTACAGACCCCCCGGAAACAGACATAAGGAACGCGGCGATAAGTCCCGCGGCAGTACCGAGAAGGGCCTCGCCGGCCAGGAATATAACCGGAATGGCGAGCGTGCCGGCAAGAATGGACACTCCCCGGCCTACCAGGTAAAGTTTGTCGGCTTCTTTTAAATTATCTTCAAAGAACTTTCGATCCCGCTGTTTTACGTACCCGGCGAGGGAAGCGGTTTTCAGCGCCGCCGCGGTGAGATATGTATAAACGCTTCCCCAGCACATGCTGATCCCGGGGTGAAAATTAAGCTTTGCCGGATCCATTGCCGCTATGCTGTAAAGCGCGATGGTCTCGTCCGGGTGATATGTGCTCAGTGATAGGGACTTGCTTGGCACGCCCATATCGATACATGCCAGCCTGAGGACCAGGCCGGCCAGAATGATCGCGTACAGTAAAACCAGGCGTTTACTCATGAGCCCGTCCCGTTTCCCGTGCCGGGCGAAGGGCGCAGTTCCGGCCGCATGCGGCAAGGCGCGATTTTCTTCATGATGCGCTCTTAAAACCCAAATCATTAATAATTCGTACCGGTGAAAAATCGGACTTTCTGAACTCTGTAAGACAAAGCCAGCCCATTCCTGTTTCTTTTTTAAAAGAACTGACAAGGAACAGCGCTGAAAGGATATAGGCGGAAGTCGACGCAGCCGCGCATCCCTTAAACCCCCATAACGGGATGAGTAAAACGTTCAAGAACAGATTGATTCCAAAGACCATCATATTCGCGCGCATCAGAAGTTCCGGTTTCCCTATGCCTTCGAAAAAAGCGCCCAGTATCCATGTAACCGCGAGCATAAGGCTTCCCGGGAACAGTATATAGGCCGCGTACCGGGCCTCGTTGAACGCAGGCCCGAAGACCAGAGGGATCAGCCACTGCAAAAGGGAGAGGACAGTGAGGCCTGAGAACAACATAAGCCAGAGCGTCCTTCGTAAAAATGAAACAGCATATTCCGCCCCCTCCCTTGCCGCGGATGAGGCGACTTTAGGCAGAAGCACGAAACACACCACCGAAGGGATCACCAGCAGGTATTCGGCCAGGCTTAATCCCACCGAGTAAACGCCCACAAAAACAGGACCGAGAAAATAATTAAGGATAAAAACGTCGGCCCTGTGATTATATGGCTGCAGAACGCTTCCGAAATAACTCTTGAAGCCGTACCTGAAAACGTCCCGTGTCATTCCTGAATTGAAAGACGGGACGAAATCCTTAATTGTTATCTTTTCCCTGATAACGAAGAACATCAGCAGCATGCCGATAAAATCGCCGGCAAGCCTGGCCGAGATGATCCACCCTGCGCCTTTGTTGAAGACCATGACCGCTGCGACCATTGCGGCAAAAAAGACGGTTTCCTTAACAAAGACCACTGCGGCCGCCTGCTCGATCTTGCCGGTCGCCTTTGCGATAGATCCGGAAATGAGATTTAGAAGAAAAAGCGGGAAGAGGAGCAGCGCGAAGAAAAAATACTCGGGAGCTATCCCCTTTAAGACGGACTGGCCGAAAAAATAATAAAAACCCGCGACCGACGGCAGGTAACCGGCCAGGAGGACCAGCATCCAGAAGAGAGCTCCCGAAAGCAGCTGCCCGGGTGCGTAGAGATCCCGACCGGAATGATAGATCAGCGAACTGCTTAAACCGAACGAGAACAGGAAACCTGAGGTCCCGATAAACGTGAATACGACCCCAAGAACGCCTTTTATTTCGGGACCGAGCGTCCTGGCCACCATAACGCTCATCAGGAAAGAGAAAAGAAGCTGCCCCAGGCGGAACAGAAAGACTTTAAGGAATTGCCTTCCCGTCGTCTTTTTCTTCTTTTGGAGTTCCTCGTCTGACATAGGCAAATTCAAGCAAAATGCATAAAACCGTTCTGATGCGGCAGTTGTAAAGCTTCGCCAATATTATATATATATTATATGGGCCTATTTTGCGCGCGGCAAGGAATCACGCGCCGTAACGTTAAAGGAACAATGCCTGAACTTTTTAAGACCCTTCGGTATTACATAAAGCGCCCCGCCGCTTTCCTCAAAGCGGTATTCGGGACTCCCAGACCGTCTATCGGAACCATGGATTACGCGGAGTATTGGCGTAAACGCGGGGAGTTCGGCTTTTCGGACCGCTACACGCTTTTTTCACGCCTGATAGAACCTGGCTCGTCCGTTCTGGATATAGGCTGCGGTGAAGGCTCCGCCTTAAAATACCTGGTTGAGAATAATGGTATAAAAGGTGAAGGGCTGGACATTTCCGGGCCGGCTGTGGAAATGGCGCTGAAAAAAGGAATAAAAGCGACCTTGGCCGACGTGTCCGCAGCCGGCTTCGAGCTGGCGGGGAAATACGATTACATCATGATTTCCGAGGTTCTCGAGCATATTCCCCGCCCTGAGGAACTTGTCGAAAAAACGAGAGGACACTTCACTAAGGGCCTCATAATCTCCATCCCCAATACAGGTCATTATATAGCCCGGCTGCGTCTGTTGTTCGGCCGTTTCCCCGTTCAATGGAGCCTTCACCCTGGCGAACATCTGCGCTTCTGGACTTTAAAGGATTTCGAAGATTGGACGGATTGGCTGGGTTTTAAAATTGAGAGCCGGAATAGCAACACCGGATTCTTTTTTATCTATAAGCTGCTGCCCGGATTGTTCGCCGATAATTTTGTTTTCCTTTTGAAGGAAAAAAGCGGGAGGCGCGGAAACCCCGCATAGAAAAATGCGCATAGTCATACTCGCCACGGCCACCACGCTTCACCAGCAGGGCGGCACGGAAGTTCACGCGGAATCCCTGGCCGCTGAGGTCGCTCGCCAGGGACACAAGGTTTTTCTACTGACCACAGCCCATCCCGGCGGCCTAAGAACAGAACTCAAAGATGGGTATACCGTATTCTATCTGGAAGGCACAAGCTTTTCGATGTCGCGCAGCGAGGCTCCCGCATGGTGGGTCGCCAGCGCGAAAAAAGCTGCGGAACTCTGCTCTTCGGAAAGGATAGACATTGTCTGGGCCGAGAACTTCGCGGGGCTTTCCTACGCCAAGATCCCGGCGGCTGAGAGGCGGCCGATAGTTTCCATCGACCAGGGATTGGCCGTGAGAGGCGAGATCGCCAGTAATTTCAATCGTATTTCAAGCCCGGGAGAACTTTTTCATTTTCTTACCCGATATGCGGCCCAGACCATTTTTTACTATATCCCTCGCTTCCGGGCCATGGTTAAAAATTCGGACCTGTTGATCGGGGTAAGCCGTGAAACAGGAGAAGCTCTCGCACGAGAATTCCCGGAAAGTGCCGAAAAAACCAGGATCATATTCAATGCGGTCGATACCGATCGTTTCAAACCCGACGAGGCCCTCCGCGCTGAGGCGCGGAAAAAGCTCGGCTTTCGGCCCGATGACCAGGTAATAGTGATGACAGGGGTAATACACAAGCAGAAGGGCATGCATATAGGGCTCTCCGCTTTCGCTGGAATAGCCGCCGGATCCCCGGAAGCGCGGCTTTTGATAGTAGGCGACGGGCCTCAACTCGGGAGACTGCAAACGGATGCGGCCAAAGCCGGTCTTACGGACCGCGTTAGATTCTGCGGACTAAAACAGAACAAGGAAATGCCGTTTTACTACAACGCCGCTGATATCTACATTAACCCCACATTGCGCCTTGAAGGACTGGCTATCGTTACTGTGGAGGCGATGGCGTGCGGGCTGCCCTGCGTGGTTTCAAAAACAGGGGGCACAGGCTCTACGATCGATGACGGGATAAGCGGCTTTTTTGTAAATCCCGGGGATACGGAAGCTCTGAAGGTGAAACTGAATGCGCTGCTTAATGACGCTGAACTCAGGCGCCGCCTTTCCGGGGAGGCCAGAAAAAAAGCCGTGATCCATTTTAACATGAAACAGGCTGCGGCGGCATATCTTGCAGCCAGCGCGGAACTGCTCTCCCGCTTGAATAACACAGGACCTGACGCTTGACATGATCTTTCTATGAAAATCTATACGCTTTCCGAAGTAAAAGCCTCCTACGAACAGAAGCGCGATTGGGAGCAGCAATTCCCGGTAAGCCGCTACGTATTCAGACCGCTTTCCTTTCCCCTTACGGTACTTATCCTTCACTTTACTTCCTCTCCGGCCGCCGTAGCTTGGCTGGGGCTTGCAGTAGGACTTGCCGCGTCCTGGCTGCTGCTTAAGATCGGGACGGTAGGGCCTTGGCCCGGCATAGCCGGACTGGCGATATTCGCCCTGCTGGATGCAGTTGACGGGAATATGGCCAGGACCACCGGAGCAGTGACCAGGTATGGAAAACTCCTGGACGGCGCTCTCGGGAAGCTGGCTGAAGGGCTCTATTTTCCGGCCCTCTCCTTCGGCCTGTATTCCGCAAGCCACCAGGCCTTTATCGGTTTCACTCCCCTGCCTTCCACGGCTCTGCTCTTAAGCGGCTTTGTAGCGCTGATCGCAATGCTGTATTCAAGCTATATTGAGAGCGCGTACGACGCGCTGGCTAACGAGGCCAAAGCCGGAGCCCCGCCGGCACCGGACACCAAAATAGCCAGTTCCAGGTTCAGGGGCAATGTTCTTTATGCGGTTTTTATAAATCTTAACGCCTTTAATGTTCAGGTTGCCCTGCTGGCGCTGCTGGCGGTGTTCAGCTGCGAAGCGTTATTTTTGACCTTTATAACGGCCTATTACCTGGTCCGGCTCGCGATTATCTTCACTCATTACATTCTCAAGACGCACGCGGAACTCGGATGAGTCTAAGTATATTCCGCGAAAGTCCGGAACATGGAGAGTGCGATTAAAGACCGCGGCCTTCCCGGCCGAGCAACCCATCTAGGACCGCACGCAGTATCATCGCGAGCTCAGAGCCGCTACCCCCCGCGCGCAGCGATTCCAGCAGATATTTTGGCAAGCCGAAGACCAGCGTTCCCATTGACGCAGCCACAAACCTAAAAAAAGCGAAGTTGCGCCTAAAAACCAAAAACTTGTTCCTGTACAGGTAATACAGCCTTTCTCTTTTGGTGCGGCCGGGAACGATGTCATGTAAGACAGTGATTCCCGGCAGGTAAACGATCCGCCAACCAGCTTTTTTCAGCCTGAGGCAAAGATCCACTTCTTCATGGGCCGTATAAAAACCGGCATAAAAACCGCCGGACTGGCCTAGGGCCGACGCCCTTACCATCAGACAGGTGGAATTAAGCCAATCACAATCCAGTGGCGTCGAAGAATCTTTTTCGCCGTAGCGGCCGGCCCAGGAGACGAAATTGGCTTTATGGACAGCGGCCCCGGGTTCGGACATCGCGGCTATTCGCGGGCCTGCTGCCCCTGTGCCCGGGTTCTCCCGCAGGAACCCGGCAAGCCCGGAAAGCGCTTCCACAGGCAATTCAGCGTCGTCATCAATAAAGCAAACGAACTCCGCGTCAGGAGAGATTTGTTTTTCCAGAAGACTTCTTCCCGCAGCTATTTGCAGATTTTCATGGTTTTCCAGAAGCTGCGCCCGGCGGAAACCCGCGGTGAAAAGCACGGCCAGAGACTCCCGCGCTCGCTGCGGGGTATCGTCCGAACTAGCGTCATCAAGGACCATGATTTCGAGCGAGGAGGCTGGATAGTTTTGGCGCGACAGGCTCTCAAGGCAGCGGGCGACAGCCCGGCCCCTGTTTCTTGTACACATCAAGATGCTGATATACCCGGCTTTCATTCGTGTTAATATCCCGTCCACCGTCTATTTTTAGCAGTTAAGCAGCGGCGCCTGCTTTCCTGCATACCGCTACAATCGTAGGGCTATCGCCCAGACCTTCAACGAATTCTATATCGTCCGCCGTAACATCTTCCAAAGTTTTCAGTCCCTTTGATCTTGCGATGAGACTGGCGATAAGATGGCGCACCTTGACCGGGATTATCCGCCTTAAGCCCAGCGGGTCCACGCTTCGTAATCCCTTTAGCCCGCTTTCTAGTCTCTCAAGTGCCGGGGAAAGGCGTCTTCCGAAATATTGTACGCTGCCGAAATAACTCCCGGCCAGGGCCTGAAAGGATTCGGCGCTGTACTCCCGCAAATGGTAGACATTCTCAGGTTTTTTATTGTGGACACGGCTATGGGGCGTAAAGATGATAAAGACGCCGTCATCCTTCAACACGCGGCTGATCTCGGCCAGGAATTTCCGGTCATCCTGAACGTGCTCTATCGTATCCTGTGAAACAACCGCGTCAAAAGTCTTATCAGCAAAGCGGAGAGAAACCGCGTCCATAACTTCAAAATTCAGGTTGTCTTTTTTGTACCTGCCGCGGCAATAGGCGATAGCCTCCGGCGAAATGTCGATACCGTCAACCCTCCACGCGCCGGAGGCCATATAATAACTTCCGTAACCTCGGCCGCAGGCGCAGTCCAGTATCCTTTTCCCGGACGCCCCAGGGATCATTGAGAGCGCCCATTTATAGCCTGACAGCATCACCTTGTAATGGGTGTTGGTTTCGCAGTCAGGAGTCCTTTCGTCATATTCAGCCATAAATACAGATCCTGAGGGACCGCAGTTCATTTAAAGCAGTACACCTTAGCGGGGCCCGGGACAATGAAAGAATCTCCCGGGGTTTTCTCCAGCCGGCGCATAGCAGGGGACGGTTCGCGGTTTGGGGGTGGTACGGGTGCTTGCGGCAGATCAGCTACGGCGCATGAACCGGAAAGAGTTTCCGCCGAAGCGGCTTTTTCTAAAGGCTGTATAAACCCCCCGGGCGAATTTATTTTGCGGTAATAAGGTTCATTATGTTTATCGCGCAGATAGTAGCCGAGGTAGTACCCCCAGGTTCCTGTCACGTAAAGCACGGCCGGCGAGCGGGGCATTAAATATGCCGCAGCCAGCCTGTGCGGAGCGGCTTCTTCGGCCCTGTACGCGCTCATTTTCCAGGAAGCACCCACCGAGGTCAGAAGCAGGAAAGCGGCAGCGAAAGCCCTATAGCCGGCCTGCTTAAATCCGGAAACGAAATATGCTGCCGTGAGTATCACGGGGAAGAATGCCATCGAAAGGAACCGCAGTTCTTTATGCACGGGCTGGTAAGGAGAGAACGAGGTCGGACCGAATTCAAGATACGCAAATACTATTACGAACCAGGATAAAGGCAGCCATAGCCGCCCGATCTCCTTTTTAAGCGCCGCAGCGGCCGCGGCCGCCGAGAAAAAATAGAAATAAAATCCGAATAAAGCCAGCCCGTACAGATCGAACCCGAGCAAGCCGCGCAAATAGATAACGTGCCCCCGGGGAGCGATCTTGAAGTCCGCGGAAAGTTTAGCCAGTTGTGACCGGAGGCTGAAAAAAGGGTCCCCCGCCAGCGCCGCGCCGACAGCCCAGTCCGGGATAAGCGCCGCCAGGAACCCGCAGGCCACGGCGAGGTGCGCCCGGCGCAGGCCGTAGCGCAGCATCCAGGCCGAATATACCAGCAGCATCACGGCGGAATTAAGCCTGGTATGCCAGCCCAGCCCGGCTAACAGGCCGGAAAGCGCAAAAAAACCGGCGCCGCCCCAGCGCCCGTCTATTTTCGAGCCCTTAAGAAAGAACAGAGCGGAAAGGCCGGTCCAGAAAACCAGGATTTCGTCCGGGTAGAGCATTGTGCCGTATATTACGCTTATGGGCAGAAAAGCCTGGAAGAACGCGGCTAGCACACCGGCCCTGCGGCCGAATATTTCCCGCCCCAGGAAGTAGGCAAGAACAGTATTGCCTAGCGAGCAGAAAAGCGGCCAGGCGGCCGCGGAATACGGGCTCTGGCCGAGCAATTTATAGAAAAGAGCGGCCGGGAAAATGACAAGGTATCGAAAGCCGTAATAACCCGAAACATCACGGAATCTGAACATCCCGTCAGCTATGTCGCCGGCTATCCGCGCGTAGGCGAATTCATCGTACCCTGTAAGCGCGCTGAAGAAAACCGCGCGCAAGGCCAAAGCGAGAAAGACCGCCGCAGCCACCCAGGCCGCGTCCCCGCCGGAGCCCGCAAGTTCAGGAGGTTTTTTCACCTTCCCCCTCCATTTGCGACAGCTTCATTATTATGGCCGTAAGGAACCAGAAAGGCTCCATGATACGAACGATGATGAAAGTATTCACGCCAGTGGACTGCAAGAGCAGGCCGATGAGCCCGATTATATAACCGAGAGAGAGCGCGCGCACAAAGGAGTCAGCGCTGTCGCGGGAAAGCCGCCAGGAAACTTTAAAACAAACGACAATCATCCAGATCCAAAAGACCGTGCCTATAACCCCGGTCTCCGCGATTACAAGGGGCAGCTGGGCGTCAGAAAGGCCCACACCGGTAACGCCGTTCCCTATTAATACGTTTTTGGGCAGCCAATAGAAAACACTTCTTTGCCACGCCCGCACCCGCATCGCGGCGGATTCTTCCAGCCTGATTTCACCCACCGGCGTGCTAAAAACGGTATTGGCCTGGTCGCCGGTGTAGGTTTCAGCTACACGCCCCTTGGCCCGTTCGGCGAGAAATGGCGAGAGTGAAACTACAAGCACCCCCAGCCCGGCCGCAATTACCAGGAAGATACGCCTTTGCCGGGACAGGAAAATTGCGGCCAGGCCCGAAAAAACCAGGCCTAGGTAGGACGACCGCGAAAGGGTAAGGATGAAAGCGGGGAGCATGGCCGCCATGGCCGCAAAAGACCAGACAAAATTTCTGAAAGGCATTTCGGAAATGACCCCGAAGATCAGGCCGAACACTATCAGGTAATAGCCCCCCAACGAAGCCGGTTCCGACTCGCTTGGATTCCCCAGCGGGGCCTCGAACGGGGTTGAAGCCCTGGCACCCGGGCCGGCGTTGAAATAATACCAGACCGCGTAAACCGTGACAATTGCGGCGACTATAGCCCCGGCCTTCAGGTACCTTCGCACCTCTTCCTTGCTTTCAAGGGTATTGAAAACCATGAAATACAGGAGGAAATACTCCACGTATTTCAGCACGTAGAAAACCGCGAACTCCCAGTTCACCCTCCCCTCCAGCACACCCAACGCCGTGGAGAGGAAACAAACCGCCGTATAAAGAACTATCGGGTTCTGAACCGGGGAACGGAAGACCAGCGGCTTGTCTTTCAGTATGGCGGTCTTCGCGAACCAGGAAAGAAAGATGACCAGCAGCAGGATGTCGTCGTAACGCAGCACGATGTTCCGGCCGCTGCCCGCTAAACCCGCAAGATTGATCTCCGGAGACAGCAGCATTGAAAACACAAGGAGGACGAGGCTTAGTTTGGGGGAGAAAAAGGCGAACAGGGCCACCATAGCGGTGGATAGAAGCAAGATAAGGGTGTATTGCGCCCCGGCGGCGGCCATGAAGCCCAGCCAGCCCGCGGCGGCAAGGGCTGCGATGACTATAATTATGGGCATGCGAACTTACCGGTGCGCGTAGTTTTTATAATCTTTGTAATAGTAGCCGTACTGCGGCCCCATCTCAGAGGCGCGCACGCCGTTGAGGACCACGCCCAGCATGCGGGCGTTCGCGTTGGTTATCTGGTCGCCGGCGCGCTTGAGGGCGCCGCGCGCGATCTTGCCGGCCTTGTAGACCAGCACCACGCCGTCGGAGGCGTGCTTGGCCAGCATCAGCGCGTCCACGAAGAGCAGCACGGGCGGCGCGTCGAAAATTATCATGTCGAACTCGCTCTTCATTTCTTCCATCAGCTCGACCCAGTTGGCGGAATCGAGGATGTCGACGACATTATCGGGCTGGGTTCCGCAGTTAAGGACCTTGAGGTTCTCGATGCCCGGGAAGCGCATCAACTGGTCGAAATCCAGGCCGCCCATTATAAAGTCGGCGCTCTCAAGCACGGTATCGCGCCAATCGGCCTTGCCGGCCAGCACATCGCTGAGGCCGGGCTCCTTGCGGGTTCCGAAGATCTGGTTTATGGCGGGGCGCCGCAGGTCGGCGTCTATCAGGAGCGTCTTAAGCCCGGAGTGCGCGCTCGCCAGGGCGAAATTAACGGCCGTCAGGGTCTTGCCTTCGGCGGCCCCGGCGGAACTGATCACCAGGGACACGCTCTCCTTGGTGTTCAGGTTGGACATGATATTGGTGCGCAGGGTGTGGTAGGACTCTATCACCCCGGAGGCGTAGCGCTTATTGACGATCAGCACGCTTCTGAATGCGTCCACCGTATAGCGCTCCTTCTTGAACACCTGCGTAAGCCAGTTGTCCAGGTGCTTTTCGCTGAGGATGTTTGGAATGATCCCCAGCACCGGCAGCTTCATGAAGCCTTCGATATCCTCGATAGTGGAAATTGAAACGTCCAGGTTCTCCAGCAGGAAAACCACCACCACGGAGATGAACAGGCCCAGCACCGCGCCCACTACCAGGTTAAGCCTGCGGTTCGGGGAGATCGGGATGTTTTCCGGGAGGGGCCGGTTCACCACGCTGACGAAAGAGACCATCGAGGAAACGCCAAGCTTGGCCTCTTCGTGCTGCTTGTTGAGAGTGGTGTAGAGGTCCTCCTGGATGCGCAGCTCGCGGCTTATCCTGGCCAGCGCCACTTCCTGCGCCGGGATCTCTTCAAGCTTGCTTTCCGTCACCTCTATGCGCTGCTGCACGCTCTGCACCTCGGGGTGGTTGGGCGTGTATTTTTCGAGCAGCTCTTTTTTCTTGATCTCCAGGTCGGCCAGCTGGTTGGCCAGGGCCGCGCCGAGCCCGGTCTTCGGGTTCTTCTCTATGAAATTCTGTTTCTGCCGCTCCAGGGTGCGGAGGCTTTCTTCGACCTCGTCCTTGCGGGCGGAGATGTCCGCCAGGGTTTTCCTGGCCTGCATGCTCTTTTGCTCCAGGTCGAAGTCGCGGTACGCCTCTATCACGGCGGACACGATATCGGCGGCCCTCACCGGGTCGGAACTGAAGGCGGAAATGGCGATAAGGTTGGAGTCCGTGAGGCGCTCCACTTTGTAAGAGGAGGCTATTTCAGCCTCGGACTTGGCTCCGGTCGGCATGCCCAGTTTGGCCGCGGCGCGCTCGGAGATCTCCGAGGACGTGATCACCTTGAGTTCGGTGGCCACGGCGCTCCAGGGGTCGAATTCCTCGGCGACCGAGCCCGCGATCCTGGAATAGGAGACCGGCGGTTTTATTTTTATCAGGGCCTGGCTGCGGTACACGGTGGGCTGGAGGCGCGTGTAGAAGATCGTGGAGAAAA